>HHCFC01400__coassemble_1222_pt1 | contig 48255 bp, 47 predicted proteins | sample HHCFC01400__metabat2_high_PE_029 | metagenome-assembled genome bin HHCFC01400
AGACAGTATACCATATTCTGCGGCAGTTCACCAGATGCTTTCTGCAGTTTATCTCCTTTTTCGGCAAAAACCAAAGAACAGGTTACCGCTACACTTTTATCAAAAAAATGCAGACGGAGTGTGAGACGGCCGTGAATTTTCTGTGAATATTTTGCGAAAGCGCCCCATTCGCCCTCAATGGCGGTAGGCAATGGCCGCTGCAATCCGGTCGGCTTCCTCGGCGCCGGCCAGCTGACGCACCAGCTCCAGACCGAAGGGAATGGCCCCGCCCAGGCCGTAACTGGTAGTGATGTTGCCGTCCACGACCACCTCAACGTCCAGCACTTCGGCGCCGCCCAGCTTGTCCTGGAAGGATGCATGAGCCGTCGCTTTCCGGCCGTCCAGAAGGCCCAGCGCGCCCAGAATGCTGGGGGCGGCGCAGATGGCGGCCACCTTCTTGCCTGCCTTGCAGAAGGATTTGACGGTATCGGTCACCGCGGAGCAGGCGGCCAGGTTGGGGGTGCCGGGGATGCCGCCGGGCAGCACCACCAGATCCACGCCGGTATAATCCACCTCTTCGGCCAGGGCGTCCGCCGTCAGGGCAACGCCGTGGCTGCTGATCAGCTCCTTTTTGCCGGAAGCGGACGCCACCACCACCTCGACTTTGGCGCGGCGGAGCAGATCCACCACCAGAAGGGCCTCGCACTCCTCGGTGCCGTCGGCGAAAAAGACAACTGCTTTGCTCATGGTAATAACCTCCCAGATTGAATTGTTTGTGTAGACAGTATACCACAAATTCCCGCGCAATTTTGATTTTTTTATGAATTTATGGTATACTTTCTGGCCGAAGGAACACCGCCCCCCGGGGCATTGGATAGACAGGAGAATCACAGATGAAGCAAGAAAACCGGATGTTGGGCGGCCCCGGCCAGCCGCCCCGGGCCGAAAAATCCCTGAAAGAAGAGTTTGCCGAGCGGGAAGCCGAGCTCACCCCCGAAGAGCTGGCCCTATTCAAGCGCCGCAAAGAGGAGCTGACCGCCCAGTGGCTGCTGGTGGGCGGCTTCTGGGGCTGTGTGCTGGGGGCCCTGATCGGGCATTTCCTGCTGGACACCACCTGGCTCACCGGCATCTACACCGGTCTGCCCCTGGGGCTTTTGGCGGGCCTGGCGGCGGGCCAGATCTTCGGCGGTCTGGAAAAAGCCCTCATGCTGGAGCACATCGGCCGCTACGCCCGGCCGGACCAGACCCCCGACCCCAAAGAAGACTAAGACAAACAAAAGAACCGCACCCCAGGCCGCTTTGGCTTGTGTGGTGCGGTTTTTTCTTGTGCGGGAGAGAGCTTACTGCTCTGTCTTGTCCTCGTCCAGCATCTGGCGCAGTACACTGCCCTCGTTGTTCAGCACCCGGTTGACCCGGCTGATGATGGCGCTGGAAGCGCCGGTGCGCTCCATGATCTCGGTGTAGATCCGCTTGTCGGCCAGCATCTCGGCGATATCAAACCGCTGTTCCATGGCGCTCAGCTCTGCGTAGCTGCACACGTCCTGGAAAAACCGGTAGCACTGCTCCGGCGTCTCCAGCCGCAGGATGGCCTGATACAGGCCGGATTTGCCGGTGGGATGATCTTTTGCCATAACCTTTTACCCCTTTGTTTCGGCTTTCTGAGACCACATGTCTCAACTTACACTTCATTTGTTTAGTGTATTACATTTCCGCTCAAAAAGCAAGGGATTTGAGACTTCTCAGCGCAAAATCCGCTCCATCTCGGTCTGTTCCAGCAGGATTCCCTCCACGGTCTGATCCGCTGGGCCCACCGGCCGGTAGCCCTGGGCCTTAAAAAACTGGATCACCGGCAGAGACCGGGTGGGCACCGCGCAGAACACCCGGCCCTTGCCCTCGGCCCGGGCCAGCCGCTCGCAGGAGGACAGCACCCCCTGGCCCAGGGCTTTGCCCCGGTACTCCGGCTTGAGGTAGATCCCCATCAGACAGAGGGCAGTGTTCTCCATCTTCCAGGCAAAATAGCCGATGGGCTTGCCCCCCAGCTGGATGATGAAATAGTTGGCCCCGGCGTCGATCTGTTCCTCAATGGCCTCCGGGCTTTGGAGGGCTTCCACCAGGGTGTCCAGCTGTTTGGGGTTATACCAGCGTTTGCGGCACTCCCGCCACAGCTCGTCCGCCAGTTCGGCGGTCAGGTGAATGTATTTGGCCTTGGCGACCAGCTTGTAATCAGGCTTCATAGCGTTCCTTTCCTTTGGGTGATATCATCGGATGTCCAGCCCCAGCAGATGGGCCAGCTCGGCGGCCTGGAAGGAGTCCACAATGGCCCCCCGCAGTTCCCGCAGGTTGTCCCCGGCGGTGAGACCTTCCAGCCGGCAGCGGCGAAGATCCAGCCCCCGCAGACTGGTGCCGGCCACGGTGACTTCGGACAGGTCCACCTCCCCCAGGGAGAGATTTTTCCAGCGGATGCCCGAGAGGTTGGCCCCCGCCAGGCGGCTGGAACCCAGCCGGACCCACACCAGCTCAGCCCCGTCCAGCCGCAGGCCCTCGAGACGGCAGTCTTCCAGGGTCCAGTCCCGGGCGTAACTGCCCGCCAGGTTGCAGCTCAGGGCCTTGACCCCCTGCCACCGGCAGCGCACCAGGCTGCACTCATATCCCTGGGCCCCGGACAGCTCGCACCGGCGAAACAGGCAGTCGGTGAAAGAGGCTTTCCGCAGCCCGGCGCTGGTCAGGCGGCAGTCCTCCAGGATGCAGCGGGCCAGGGTCAGGCCGTCCAGCTCCTCGCCGGTTAAATCGACGCCCCGGAGGTAGAGGCCCTCCCCGGATTCTTCGGTGGAGGCCAGAGTGTAGAGCCGGGCCGCCCCCTCGGGGCCTTCCAGTCGGGTTAGCCCCTCGCCCTTGGCGGGCAGCTCCGGCGGCCGGGGCAGATCGTTTAGCCGGATCACACCCGGACGATGTAGTCGGGCTTCCGGGGGGCGGGAGCCTTGGGCTCGGCGGCCGGGTAGCCCAGGATGCAGTGGCCGACCCCGATCCACTCGCCCTCGATGCCCCACTTACGGAGCAGGGCTTTGCCCTCCTCGGTCTCAAACTCCTCGGCGGCCCGGTTGATCCAGCAGCTGCCCAGCCCCAGGCTGGCGGCGGCCAGCATTAGGTTGCCCATCACCAGGCTGCCGTCCTGGACGCCGCAGTGGGCGTTCTTGTCGGCCAGCACTACCAGGATAGTGGGGGCGCCGTACATAGGGTCGGTGCCCTCCCGGCCCATGACCGCGGCATTCATCCGGGTGAGCTGGGCCCGGGTCTCAGGGTCCTGCACCACCACGATCTTGGCGCTCTGGCGGCCCATGGCGCTGGGGGCATAGGTGCCCGCTTCCAGAACGGCGTTCAGTTCGGCGTCGGTGATCTGCTCGGGCTTGTAGGCGCGGCAGCTGCGGCGGGTCTTGAGGGTTTGCAGGGTTTCGTTGGTCATCACAAAGGCCTCCTTTATAAATTGTACTGTTTTTACAGGGTTATCCCTCGGGATTTTAAGGCCATTATACCGCGTCAACCGCCTGAAAGCAAATCCGCCCCCAGGGCTGTGCCTTGTTTTTATCCGAGGAACATGGTATGGTAGAAGAGAAAAACAACACTGCGCCGCCCGTCCGGCGCGCTTAAAGGAGGGGTTCCATGACCCAGATGATTCTGCTGGTCTCGATTGTTATTTTGTGCTGTATCTTCGCCGATAAAGCCTCGGACCGGTTCGGGATGCCGGCCTTGATCCTCTTTATGTTCATCGGGATGCTGTTCGGCAGCGACGGAATTTTCAAGATCCAGTTCGACGACTTCACCCTGGCCGAAAACGTCTGTTCGGCGGCCCTGATCTTCATCATGTTCTACGGTGGTTTCAACACCAAGTGGAAGCTGGCCAAACCCGTGGCGGGCAAGTCGGTGCTTCTCTCCACCGTGGGCGTGGCGGCCACCGGCCTGATCACCGCCGGGCTCTGCCATCTGCTGCTGGGATTCACCCCGGCGGAAAGCTTTCTGATTGGCGCGGTGCTGGGCTCCACCGATGCGGCCAGCGTCTTCGCCATCCTGCGCAAGCACAAGCTGAACCTGAAAGACGGCACCGCCTCTCTGCTGGAGCTGGAGAGCGGCAGCAACGACCCCACCGCCTACCTGATGACCCTGGTGGGCATCACCGGCCTGGGGGCCGGGCAGGGGGGCTTTGTCCTCAAGATGATTTTCAGCCAGGTCTTTTTCGGCCTGGCGGTGGGCGCAGTCTTTGCCCTGGCAGCCGTCTGGCTGATGACCAAAACCCGCCTGATCTCCGATGAGATGGACACCGTCTTTCTGGTAGCGGCGGTCCTCTTCTGCTATGCGGCTTCCAGCCTGCTGGGGGGCAACGCCTATCTCAGCGTCTATCTCATGGGCATCCTCACCGGCAACCGGAACATCCCCAACAAGCGAAACCTGATCCCCTTCTTCGACGGGCTCACCAGCCTGGCCCAGATCCTGATCTTCTTCCTGCTGGGGCTGCTGACCTTCCCCCGGCAGATGCCCGCCATCCTGGGCCCGGCCATTGTGGTGGTCCTCTGCATCACCCTGGTAGCCCGCCCTGTGGCGGTCTTCGCCCTTCTGCTCCCCCTGAAATGCTCGGTGAAGCAGTGTCTGCTGGTGGCTTGGGCGGGCCTGCGGGGCGCATCCTCCTCGGTGTTCGCCATTATGGCGGTGGCCGCCGGCGGAGCCGGGATGCAGCAGGAGCTGTTCCACATTGTCTTTACCGTCTCGGTCTTCTCGGTGGCGATTCAGGGCACCCTGCTGCCCTGGGTGGCCCGGCGGCTGGACATGGTGGACGACACGGTGGATGTCCGCAAGACCTTCAACGACTACGAGGAGAACTCCAACTTTGCCCTGATGCAGGAGCAGGTCTTTGAGGGGCACGCCTGGGCCCACCGGAAAATCCGGGAGCTCCAGATGCCCAACGGCTCCCTGGCGCTGATGATCAAGCGGGGCGGCGAGAACATCGTCACCCGGGGAGACACCGAGATCCAGCCCGGGGACACCGTGGTCTGGATCGCCTCCGGCTACACCCCCGACGCCGACGAAAAGCTGGAAGAAGTCCAGGTGGAAAAAGACCACCCCTGGTGCGGCAAGCGAGTGGCGGAGCTCCAGCTGCCCGCCCATATGCTGATCGCCATGGTCCTGCGGGGCAGCCAGACCATCATCCCCGACGGCAATACCCGCATCTGCCCGGAGGACCGGGTGGTTACTTACCAATAAACCCACCCGCCCCGGCGGCGCATTTGTGCACTGCCGGGGTTTTTCTATTTTCTCTATTATAATAAGGTGCGCCGGGCACCCGGAAGAAAAACAGAGTGAATATTTCCCTGTTTCTTACAGATACTAGGAACGCAGAGCAGCGTTTCGGGCGGCAGACCCGCCCCGCGCCCAACTGAAGGAAAGTGAGGAATATTCGATATGAAGGCAACCGGCATTGTGCGCCGCATCGATGAGCTGGGGCGGGTGGTGATCCCCAAGGAGATCCGTCGGACCCAGAGAATCCGCCGGGGAGACCCGCTGGAGATCTTCACCACCGGCGACGGAGAAGTGATCTTTAAAAAGTATTCTCCCATCGGGGAGCTGCACGGGGTGGCCGTCCAGTACGCGGACGTGCTGAACAAGAGTTTCGCCCTGACGGCCTTTGTCTGCGACCGGGACCACATTCTGGCGGCCAGCGGCGCGGGCAAGCGGGAACTGGCCGACCGCAGCGTCAGCCAGCCCCTGGAAAAGCTGATGGAGACCCGCAAACCCTACCTGAACGAGGGCAGCCCCGAACAGGCGGTGCTCCCCTGCGAGGGGGCCCAGCAGGCCCTGCTCTGTGCCTGGCCCATCGTAGTGGCGGGCGACGTGGCGGGGGCCGTGGGTCTTTTGACCGAGGACCGTACCGAGAAACCCGACGCCGCCCAGCAGAAGGCGGTGTCGGTGGCGGCAGCCTTTTTGGCAAAACAGATGGAGGAGTAACCCGCCCGCCCCGGGCGAGGGGGTGCCCCTTTGGCGCGGCGTACCCTGCGGTACGCCGCGTTTTTTCGGCTTTGGAGGGCGAATATGACAGAATTATGAATCTTTTAAAACTTTTTTGTCAGGGGCTTGACAGGGCCGCAGAATTGGATATAATAGTCTTAGCACTCAGAGATAAAGAGTGCTAAACAAAACAAAGACAAAACACAAGGAGGCACAGCACCATGGCGATGGATGAACGCAAACAGCGCGTCTTACAGGCGATCGTGGCGTTGTATGGCCTCGAGGGCGAGCCCGTGGGCAGCAGCGTGCTGGCGAACTACTTTGATATGGCAGTTTCCAGCGCGACGCTGCGCAACGAGATGGCGGCGCTGACCAAGCTGGGTCTGCTGGAGCAGCCCCACACCAGCGCGGGCCGTGTCCCCAGCGCCAAAGGTTATCGGTACTATCTGGACCACCTGATGACGGACACCCCGCCTCTGGACCGGGTCACCCGATCCCGTGTGGACAGCGTCTTCGCCAGCCTGGACCACGAGCCCGACAAACTGGCCCAGGGCGCCGTTCGGGCGCTGGCCCAGATGAGCGGCTACACCGCCGCCGTCAGCACCCCCTGCGCCGAAGACCTCTGCATCGCCCATTTTGAGGTGGTGCAGGTGGGCCGGAGCGCCGCCGCAGTGCTTGCCGTTACCAGCGCGGGCTACGTCCGCACCCGGGTCGCCCGGGTCCGCAGCGGCCTCTCACGGGAGAACGCCGCCGCCCTGGCCGCCCTGCTCAACCGCACATTGACCTTTGTATCCCCCGCGGATCTGACCCAGCGGATGTTATCTGAACTCTGCGCCCAGATCGGCCCCGAGCTGGTGCCGGTGGTGGCCGCCGCGGCCGCCATCCTGCAGGAATCCACCAAGCCCCGGGTTTACCTGGGGGGCGAGCACTTCCTGCTGAACTGGCCCCAGCTGGAGGGCAAGGTCCAGACGGTTCTGGCCGCCCTCAACGATGAGGAGACGGCCGCACGGCTGATCTGCCCCCCGGGCGAACAGATTAACGTCCTGCTGGGCGAGGATCTGAGCCCCCAGGTTCCGGGGCTGTGCATCGTCAGTTGCCGGTATCTCGTCGGCGGCGGCCTGTGGGGCTCTCTGGCCCTGATCGGCCCCACCCGGATGCCCTTCACCAAACTGATGCCCCTGCTTCAGGCCTTCGCCGACGAGCTGGGCGAAGGGATGGCCGGCAAACGAAAAGAATCACCCCAGGCTGCCGTACCCCGGCAGACCGTAATCTATAAGGAGGAGCTGGAATGAGCGAAGAAACCAAAAAGACCCCCGAGACTGAGCCGGAAACCACGGCACAGCCTGCGGCGGAACAGCCGGCGGACCAGCAGCCGGAAACCCCCGAAACCGAGCCCAACGGCTCCGCCAAAGAGGACCCCAAGAAAAAGGACGGCTGGTTCAGCAAAAAGAACCGTGAGCTGGAAGCCGCCAAGGCTCAGCTGGAGGCCGCCGAAAAGGCCGCCCAGCAGGCCAAAGACCAGCTGTTGCGGGTGGCTGCCGAGTACGACAACTACCGCAAGCGCTCCACCCGGGAGGCCGATCAGAAGTTCAACGACGGCATCTCCTATGCGGTAAACCAGATTATCCCCATTCTGGACACCCTGGACATGGCCGCCAACGCCCCCTGCACCGACGAGAACTACAAAAAGGGCGTGACCATGACCCTGGACAAAGCGGCCAAAGCTTTCCAGGCGCTGCGGATCGAAGAGATCGAGGCCCTGGGCAAACCCTTTGACCCCAACTTCATGAATGCAGTCCAGCAGGTCCCTGCCGAAGAAGGCCAGGAGAGCGGCACCGTGGTGACCGTCTTCCAGAAGGGCTACAAGCTGGGGGACAAGATCATCCGCCACGCGACGGTGGTCGTCGCAGAATAGTCTGCCGAACCTCCCGCCCGGCGGGAGTAAAAAATAGATTTCCCCGTAACAATAAGAAAGTACGTTTCAATCGAATAGAATTATTTCAGAGCTTGAGAGAGGAGCTTCTACTATGAGCAAGATTATTGGTATCGACCTTGGTACTACCAACAGCTGTGTGGCTGTCATTGAGGGCGGCGAGCCCGTCGTTATCGCCAACGCCGAAGGCGCACGTACCACCCCGTCTGTGGTGGGCTTCACCAAGACCGGCGACCGTCTGGTCGGCCAGGTGGCAAAGCGTCAGGCCATCACCAACCCCGACAACACCGTGGCATCCATCAAGCGTAAGATGGGCACCAACGAGAAGGTCACCCTGGGCGGCAAGGAGTACACCCCCCAGCAGATCAGCGCGATGATCCTCCAGAAGCTGAAGGCAGACGCCGAGGCTTATCTGGGCGAGCCGGTCACCGAGGCCGTCATCACCGTTCCCGCATACTTCAACGACAGCCAGCGTCAGGCCACCAAGGACGCAGGCACCATCGCCGGCCTGAACGTCAAGCGTATCATCAACGAGCCCACCGCCGCTTCTCTGGCCTACGGCGTGGATAAGGAAGAGGACCAGAAGATCATGGTCTACGACCTGGGCGGCGGCACCTTCGATGTCTCCATCATTGAGATGGGCGACGGCGTCACTGAGGTTCTGGCCACCAACGGCGACACCCACCTGGGCGGCGACGACTTCGACGAGCGGATCATCAACTGGATGGCCGACGCATTCCAGGCCGAGAACGGCATCGACCTGCGGAAGGACAAGATGGCTGCACAGCGCCTGAAGGAGGCTGCTGAGAAGGCCAAGATCGAGCTGTCCAGCGCTATGAGCAGCCAGATCAACCTGCCCTTCATCACCGCCGACGCCACCGGCCCCAAGCACCTGGATATGACCCTGACCCGCGCCAAGTTCAACGAGCTGACCGCGGATCTGGTGGACCGCACCATGACCCCCGTCCGCAAGGCTCTGGCCGATGCCGGCCTGCGCGCTTCTGACCTGAAGAAGGTTCTGATGGTCGGTGGTTCCACCCGTATCCCCGCTGTCTACGACGCCGTTAAGAAAGAGCTGAACTGCGAGCCCTTCAAGGGCATCAATCCCGACGAGTGCGTGGCCGTGGGCGCTGCCATCCAGGGCGGCGTGCTCCAGGGCGACGTCAAGGGCCTGCTGCTGCTGGATGTCACCCCGCTGAGCCTGGGCATCGAGACCCTGGGCGGTGTCTGCACCAAGATCATCGAGCGGAACACCACCATCCCCACCCACAAGAGCCAGGTCTTCTCCACCGCGGCTGACAACCAGCCCTCGGTCGAGGTCAACGTCCTGCAGGGCGAGCGTGAGTTCGCTCGGGACAACAAGAGCCTGGGTGTCTTCCACCTGGATGGCATCGCTCCGGCTCCCCGTGGCGTGCCCCAGATTGAGGTCACCTTCGACATCGACGCCAACGGCATCGTGAAGGTCAGCGCCAAGGACCTGGGCACCGGCAAGGAGCAGAACATCACCATTACCGCTTCCACCAATATGTCCAAGGAGGATATCGACAAGGCCGTCAAGGAAGCTGAGCAGTTCGCTGCCGACGACAAGAAGAAGCGCGAGGAAGTGGACATCCGCAACGGCGCCGACCAGATGGTCTTCCAGACCGAGAAGATGCTGAAGGAGAACGGCGACAAGCTGCCCGCCGACGTCAAGAGCGAGGCCGAGAGCAAGCTGGCCGAGCTGAAGACCGCTGTCCAGTCCGGCACCATCGACGACATCAAGGCCAAGCAGGAAGCTCTGAGCCACGTCTTCGAGAAGATGTACCAGGCTGCCGCCGCTGCCCAGCAGCAGGCCGGCGCACAGGACGCACAGCCGGGTACCGGCGCCCAGAACAAGCCCGATGACGGCGTTGTGGACGCTGATTTCAAGGAAGTCTAAGGTTTAACAAGATGCGGCCGCCCGGCCAAACCGGCGGGCAGGGCGCAGATCATGCAAAAGCCGCTCCGGTTTTCCGGGGCGGCATTTGCTGGTTTCAGGGTTTCATAGAGGTGAGTGGATATGGCACAGGAAAAACGCGACTACTACGAAGTGCTGGGTGTTTCCAAGACGGCCACCGAAGCGGAGATCAAGAAAGCATACCGCAAGCTGGCCATGAAGTACCACCCGGACTATAACCCCGGCGACAAGGAAGCCGAGGAGAAATTCAAGGAGATCAACGAGGCCCACGAGGTGCTCTCGGATCCCGAAAAGCGCCAGCGGTACGATCAGTACGGCTTCGCCGGGGTAGACCCCAATTACGGCGCAGGCCAGGGCGGCGGCTTCGGCGGCGGCTTTGGCGGGGTAGACCTGGGGGATATCTTCGGGGATATCTTCGGCGGCGGCTTTGGCGGCTTTGGCGGCGGCAGCGCCCGCGCCAACCCCAACGCCCCCCGCAAGGGCCAGGACATCCGGGTGCGGATCACCCTGAGCTTTGACGAGGCAGTTCACGGCTGCAAGAAGAACATCACCATCACCCGGCAGCAGCAGTGCACCGAGTGCAACGGCACCGGCGCTGCGCCGGGCACCAGCCCCGAGACCTGCCCCGATTGCGGCGGCCGCGGCTACACCATCCGCCAGCAGCGCACTCCCTTTGGCGTAATGCAGAGCCAGCAGCCCTGCACCCGCTGCGGCGGCAAGGGCAAGCTGGTCAAGAACCCCTGCAAGAGCTGCCACGGCAGCGGCAAGGTGGCCACCAAAAAGACCCTGGAGGTCAACATCCCCATGGGCATTGACGACGACCAGAGCTTCGCGCTGCGGGGCATGGGCGATGCCGGCGCCAACGGCGGCCCCGCGGGCGATGTGATCGTGATGGTCACCGTCCGGCCGGACGATCTGTTCCAGCGGGACGGCTACGACGTCTGGGTGACGGTGCCCATCACCTTCAGCCAGGCGGTGCTGGGCGACAACGTCACCGTCCCCACCATCGACGGCAAAGTAGAGTACACCGTGCCCGAGGGCACCCAGAGCGGCACCACCTTCCGCCTGCGGGGCAAGGGCATCCAGTACCTGAACGGCCGGGGCCGGGGCGACATGTACGTCAAGTGCGAGGTGGAAATCCCCAAGAAGCTGAACAAGACCCAGCGGGATGCCCTGAAGAAATTTGAGGGCACCCTGAAGGACGACAACTACGAAAAGCGGAAAGGCTTCTTCAAAAAGCTGAAAGATATATTCCGCAACTGATCTCTGATAAAAAGCCCCCGGACAGCGTTTCATACGCTGCCCGGGGGCCTTTTTCGTCAATCAAAAGGCGGCGGCCCGCCCCGAGGGGAGAGCCGCCGCCCTGTCGTTTTTGAGTGAAACCTCTGCTGAGATTTAGAGCAGTACCAACAAAGCCGTCGGGATCAGGCCCACGCCCGTTGCGCAGACAGAGATAAACTGTGCTGCACAGCCCAGATCATACAGCAGGTTCATGGTGCTCTTGTTCATATCCTGGCTGAATGCATCCAGACCGGTCTCCAGCCAGGTCTTGGGATTGGCCTTGCGGTAAGAGCGAATTGCCATGGTACCCTGGAACCAGCCATAGAAGGGGATAACCCACGCGCAAAGAGCTTCGATCGCCGTAGCGCCGCCTTCGGTATAGGTCATTTCGTCTGCGCACATCACATTGTAGTTCGCAGGCAGCCGCATTGTCATCTCCATAGTAACACTCCTCTTTTTTATTATTTTTATCCGCAGAAGTCATTCTGCCTCTGCGGTACCAACCGGGCCAAAGAATAAGGGCGGCGGCTCCCCCCCAAAGGGAGAGCCGCCGCCCAATAATCCCTTTGGGGTATCCAGAAGATTTAAGCGGTCAGCAGAGCAAGCGCGGTCACAACCGGGCCATAGGGGATCACTGCACCGCTGCTAGCGAGAGGAATATTGCCCATGAAGGAGATCAGCGTAGCAGAGATGCTGCGAACACCATTCCAAATGGAAGAGGTGGTATACTCAACCCAGGCCTCTACGCCCTTCTGGGCATCTTCTACGATGTCTCCGGTCTTATTGGCGGTGAGCCAGCTGCGGGCTTCAATCAGAAGATCCGCCCAGTTCAGGATGACCACACCGGTGGCCACAACATCAAAAACGGTCTTTAAAACCGATGCAGCCGACGTCGCGTCGCCGCCGCAGGTATAGGTCATCTCGTCCGCCGACATAACGTTGTAATTGGCAGGCAGCCGCATAGTCATTTCCATAGTAATACTCCTTTTCTATAAATTGATAAAGCTATCCTTTACAATGCATACCCGAATGGCGGACGGTCCGCCCAGGCGCATTATTTATAACCTTGTGAAAATGGGGATCAGTTCAGCATCAGCAGAACCAGGCTCACCGGCCAGAGAGCCACCACCGACACCGCAGCCACAGCGTCACGGGCAGCGTTGCTGAACGATTTGCTCATATCTGCCAGGAGGGCATCGGTGCCCTTGCCCAGAACGGTAAAGATGTTCCCGGTGCCATTCTCTTTCAGCCACTGCTTGGTCTGGCCAATGCCCCAGATGTAGCTTGCGCCCATCACGCACACGCCAACGATGGTTGCAACGGTGCCCAGAGCATCGACCGCGCCGCCGCCCTGGGTGTAGGTCATCTCGTCCTCGGTCAGAGGAGCGTAACCTGCGGGCAGATGAAGATTGTTTTCCATAACGTATATTCTCCTTTACAGGTATTCTCTGATTGACTCAATAACACTGGCTTCTGATTTCAGCCTGCTTATTGGTAAATTCATTTTACCATATTTTGTGCGCTTTCTCAAGTGAAATCAAAAAACAATCCAAAAAACTGTTCAAATATATTAAAACTTTGTGAAAGCGCCCGGCTGGAACCAGCTCAGCCCTCGATCCCCGCACGGTAGAGGTAAGGGTCCGCCTTGAAACTATCGAAGCTATACAATACCAGGATCTGATCGTAGCCATTTTGCTCAATGAGGGCATCCAGACCATAGTTGTAGTTGCGGAAATCCACCACGTCGATCTGGGCGTAGTTGGCCGTCAGATAGGGCACAAAGCTGTTGGCGTAGCTGTCCTTGAGCACCAGGATTCTGCCCTCTCCGTCCCCCTCGATCCGACTCAGGCCGTTGTTGCCCCAGAGGAAAGCCGCGTACTTGTCGTAGGTGTCGAACTTTTCCAGGTCGTACAGACCGCTCTGGGTGCCGGTTTCGGGCATCTGGGGGCCGGTAACGGTATAGATGGTAAGGGTGTTGGGCAGCTCGTAATAGGTGATGGTGTCTGGTTGGGCATTCCAGGTGCGGGCCTTGGAATAGTGGGTGCCGTAGAAGTTCTCCACCTCCACGGCAGTGTGGGCAGACCGGTCGAAGGGGGTCAGCCCCAGCTGATCGCACAGTTCATTGTATGCGTAATAAGCGCCCAGTGTGGTCCAATGGTGGTCGGTGCGGTAGTAAATATATTCGTCCTTATGGTCAGAGAGTACCGGCTGCAGGTCCACAAACCGCCCGCCGGCTGCCTCCACTGCCTGCTGCACCTGGGCCAGATAGGCGGCCTCGTCCAGCACCGGGGCCCCGGCCGGCAGGTTCTCCGGATAGATGGCGGCGGCCGAGGGAGCCAGCATCACATTCACCTTGCCCGGGTAGCGGGCGGCCAGGGATTCCAGGGCCGCAATGTTCCGGGGCAGGGTGCGGGTCTCGCTGGAAAGCAGAGAGAAGGTGCGGGGGAACATCATCTTTTCGTCCCCCAGCAGGATGCCGCCGCTCTGTGTTTTCTGGAACAGAGTGGTCTCCACCAGGCTCTGGAGACTGATCCAGGTATCCCGGCCCACCACCTGATCCTTGACGTACTGGGTATAGCTGGTAAAAAAGCTGTTCAGGGTCTGGGCCGAGAAGTTTTCCAGCGAGAGGGTGGGCCGCTGGGTGAGGGTCTTGTTTTCCAGCTCACTCCGGGCCCGGTCGGGAGTGGCCAGGTTCAAAGCAAAGATTACCACAAAAAACAGGGTGCAGAAGACCAGCACCGGGTAACGCCCCAGCGCCCGGAGCCGGGCCCCAAAGGAGCCTTGGGCGGCGTGCTTGTCGTGTTCCATCATCGGGCAAACACCTCCTTAGAAGTTAAAGTAGAGGAAGGGGCTGTTGGTGTTGCCCACCACATAGGCGGTGGTGACCACCAGCAAAAGGCCCACTGTGGCCAGCCTTGTCCAGGTGCGGCGGCGCAGCCAATCCCAGAGCTTGGCCACCAGGGGGGTGCAGCAGAGCAACGACACCACCAGCAGCACGCCGTAGTTCCGCAGGAAGTAGACCGGCGACACACCGCCCGAGGGGATAAAGAGTTTCTGGAACAGAAGGCCGAACTCTACGCCGGGGTCGTTGCCCACGAACATGGCCCAGCCCACCACCACCAGAAAGAGGGTGTAAATGTGGGGCCAGACCCGGCCCTTTTCCAGGTGTTTGAGGAGGAAGAGTTTTTCCACCGCCAGCAGTACGAAATAATACAGGCCCCAGCAGATAAAGTTCCAGTTGGCGCCGTGCCAGATGCCGGTGAGCAGCTCCACAATAAACAGGTTCAGGATCTGGCGCTTGAGGCCCTTGCGGTTGCCGCCCAGGGGGATATAGACATACTCCCGGAACCAGCCCGAAAGGGTCATGTGCCAGCGGCGCCAGAACTCGGTGATGGAGCGGGAAATATAGGGAAAGTTGAAGTTCTGGGGGAAATCAAAGCCCAGCATCTTGCCCATGCCGATGGCCATCATGGAGTAGCCTGAGAAGTCAAAATAGAGCTGGAAAGAATAGGCCAAAATTCCCAGCCAGACCAGGGGGGTGGAGGCGTTGGCCAGCCCCACAAAGGTAACGGCGGGGTCGTCGGCCACCCCGATCAGATCGGTCCAGAGAGCGCCGATGGCGTCTGCCAGCAGGACCTTTTTGGCCAGGCCAAAGATGAAAAGGGTCATGCCCTCCTCGATCTGGGCCAGGTTATAGCGGTTTTTGTAGACGTGGAGCTGGGCCGAGACATCCCGGTACTTGACGATGGGGCCGGCGATCAGCTGGGGGAACATGACCACATAGGCGCCGAAGTCGATGATGTTGTGCTCGGTCTCCACTTCCCGCCGGTAGACGTCGATGGAGTAGGACAGGGTCTGGAAGGTGTAAAAGCTGATGCCCAGGGGCAGCACGCTAATCCCCTGGATGGGGGCAAAGCTTGTCCCCAGCAGGGCATTGATGCTCTCCAGGACAAAGTTTGCGTACTTAAAGTAGAACAGCATTCCCAGGCTGCCCACCAGGGCCACCACCAGCAGCACCCGCCGGGCGGTCTTGTTCTGGTCAAACCGCTCCATCCCCAGCCCGCAGAGGTAGTTGATGAGGATCAGCGCCAGCATCACCGGGAAAAACCGGACCTCGCCCCAGCAGTAGAACAAAAGGCTGCACAGGAACAAAACGGTGTTTTTGAGCCGGGGCGGCGCCAGATAATAGAGCGCCAGGGTCACCGGCAGGAAATGAAGCAGGAAGATAATCGAGCTGAAAATCAAGGGCTGAGGCCTCCTTTTGCGGGTTGTTCCGATTCAAGAAAAGCCGATGCCGCAGAAGGCACCGGCTTTGGGTGTTTTAAGGGGAGCAGTTGCTCAGCCGGCCAGGGCAGCGTTTACCGCGTCGCCCAGATCGGCCGTGCACTCATTGGAGGCGATGACCATGATCACCACATCGTCCCGGCCCGAGATCACTGCGTTCTGAACGTTGGTCTGAGCCTGTGCAAACTCGGCGTAGTTGCCATAGAAAGCTACCTGGTCCTGCTTATAGGTCTCCAGCGCCTCGCAGATGGCCTCGGCCTTGCCCTCGGCGGGCTCGATCACCAGCACCAGGCCGGCGTCGCCGTTGTCGTTGCTCTTGACGCCCTTGTACTGGACCACGTCCTCGGCCTTGAGCATAAAGTCATACTCGATGTTCATGGCAGCGATCTCAAAGGGGTTCGAGATGGGGTTAGAGCTCTTCAGGCTCTCGAAGATGGCGTCCAGGTCCCGGACGCCATTCTCGCCGGCCGAAGCCTCCACCGCGGAGGAAGCCGCCGAAGAAGCTGCCTTGGAAGAAGCGTCTGCCGAAGCCGAAGAGGAAGACTCCTCCGAGCCGGAGGAGCAGCCGAACAGGCAGGCCATGGCCAGCACAGCGGCAGTGAGGGACAGGAAAATGTTGCGTTTCATCATAAGAAATACCTTCTTCTGGTCATTCCGAAAAATCTGTTGAAACCCGCCCGGGCCCGGTCAGCCAGGCAAAAGCGGATCGTGTTTAGTGTATCATATCGGGCCAGGAAATTCAATCCGGGTCAAAATTTTCACACCCGGCTCAAGCCCCCTGGGCCGCCAGCTTTTGCAGCGTTTCGATATACTGCTCGAAGTACAGGCCGCTGGCGTTGATCCGGGCCGCATTCTCGGGGCCCACATACCGCCAGTGCCAGGGCTCGTAGGTGATCTCGGTGACCGCCTCGGCCTCTTCGCCCTTGGGGTAGCGGAGGATAAAGCCGTACTCCTCGGCGTGCTCGGTCAGCCAGGCGAAGGCGGCGGTATTCTCAAAGCCTTCCTCCAGGGCGGTGAACTCGGGGCTGTTCAGGTCGGCGGCCAGGCCGCAGTTGTGCTCAGAGTATCCCGGAGGGTTGACGATGCCGGCGGCCAGCTCCCGGGCCGTGGCTTCGTCGTAGCCCTGGTCGAGATACTGCTGGGTCTTGTTGTTGTAGAGGGTGGTCTGGTAGCTGACGCTGCGGTAGCCGCTCTGCATCCAGACCGTCACCCCATCGGCAGCCGCGGCGGCCTGCATCGCCAAAAAGGCGTCCGCCGCTTCGGTCTGAAGGGTCTTGTTGATGGCGGTGGCCGAGCCGCACTCCTTGGTGTCGAAGGTGTAATCCTCCGGCATCTGGGTGTGATGATTCACCAGTACCATGAGGGGGTCGGCCAGCATCTCAGCGGCTTCCTCCGGGGTCATGCCCCCCAGGAGGATTGACTCGGCCGAGGGGGTGGAAGAGGCGGCAGGCTCACTGGCGGCCGGAGCCGAAGCGCCGCCGTTCGCCGCCGAGGAAGCCCCGGGCGTGGTCACCGCCGAGGAACTGGCTAGGGAACCGGCGGGGGAGCTGTCGGCCGAGGCGGCGGGAAGCCCCATCCGTCCCGAGACAACCCCCACCCCGAGAGCCAGAACCATCAGAAGGGCCGTGATGACTCCCACCCGCCGGACGGCGCGGCGGGTCCGGCGGCGCCGGATCTCGGCCCGGGTCAGATGCCGGTGGCGGTGGTATTGCGGGGATGGTTGCTGCATAAGAAAAAACCTTCTTTCTGGCAATAATGGTTGAAAGGATGGATAATCCGCCGTCCGGCCGGGCAGACTAGCCCCGGAGGCGATCACAGCATGAAAATGACACCAGAGGAATACTCCCAGCGGGTCAAACGGGTGGGGCCGCCCTCCTCGTTGTTCCGGGACTGCGCCTGGGCTTTTGGGGTAGGGGGAGCCATCTGCCTGCTGGGGGAGATCCTCCGCCAGCGGTATCTGGCCATGGGGGCAGACACCCAGCTGGCCGGGACTCTCACCAGCTGTACCCTGATCGCTCTTTCGGCGATTTTGACCACCCTGGGCCTCTACCAAAGACTGGCCATCTGGGGCGGGGCGGGGTCGCTGGTGCCCATCACCGGCTTTGCCAATGGAGTGGTCAGCTCGGCCATCGAGTTCAAAACCGAGGGCCGGGTGCCCGGTACCGGCGCCAAGATGTTTACCATCGCGGGGCCGGTGATTGTCTACGGCACATTGGCCTCGGTGGTCTATGGTCTGATCTACGCCCTGCTGGGGATGGCAGGTTAAAACCAGAGTGTATTCAGTATACGCTCCAGCGGGCGAAAATATTGCAAAAATCCGTCGGGCACACTCTGACAGTATAGCACATCTGCGGGGGTGTGCCAACGGATGAAGTGGAATGTTTTGAATTTTTACAAATTTGTCAAAAGGAGGCGGGCGCCATGGCCACACGCTGCGGGGATACCCTGCTGTTTGCACAGCCGCCGGTGATCGCGGCCCGGGCCGCCATCGGCGGCAAAAAGGAAAGCCTGAGCCCCCTGGCCGGGGGCTTCGACGAGCTTTACTCCGACAATTTTTTCGGCCAGAAAAGCTGGGAGGCTGCTGAGACCGAGCTGGCCCTCCGCACCGCCCGGCTCTGCCTGAAAAAAGCCGGCACCACCGAAAAACAGGTGAGCCTGGCCCTGGCGGGGGATTTGCAGGCCCAGTGCACCGCCTCAGGCTACGCCATGCGAACCCTGGATATCCCCTTTGCGGGGGTGTTCGGGGCGTGCAGCACCATGGCCGAGGCCCTGGGGCTGGGGGCCTGCCTCACCAGCGCCGGGCTGGCCGATGGGGTGCTGGCCATGGCTTCCAGCCACTTCTGCGCAGCGGAACGGCAGTTCCGCACCCCCTTGAGCTACGGCGCGGTCCGTACCCCCACCGCCCAGTGGACGGCCACGGCGGCGGGCTGCTGCCTGCTCCGTCCCACCGGCAAGGGGGTGGGCGTCCGGGCGGTGACCTTCGGGCGGGTGGTGGACTACCAGATCAAGGACATTACCAACATGGGGGCGGCCATGGCCCCGGCAGCGGCTTCCACCCTGCTGCACTATCTGCGGGACACCGGCACCGCCCCCGACGAGCTGGACTGCATCTTTACCGGGGATCTGGGCCAGGTGGGCAGCCAGCTGCTGGCCGAGCTGCTGGCCGCCGATGGTCTGCTGCTCACCAATCACGCCGACTGCGGCTGCCTGCTCTACAAAGGCCAGGAGAAAACCGTCCGCAGCGGCGGCTCGGGGCCGGGCTGCTGCGCCGGGGTACTGTGCAGCCACATCCTGCCCCAGCTGGAAGGGCACAAGATGAGGCGGGTGGTGTTCATCGCCACCGGGGCCCTCATGAGCCAGACCACCTTTTTACAAAAAGAAAGCATCCCTGCGGTGGCCCATCTGGTGGAGCTGCGGGCCCCGGGGGAAGGCGCGGAGGAGAAAAAGCCATGATGATCTATCTATGGGCCTTTCTGGTGGGGGGCGCCCTCTGTGCGGTGGGGCAACTGCTGATCGACCTGACCAGCCTGACCCCCGCCCGCATCCTCACCGGCTACGTCATCGCCGGGGTGATCCTCTCGGCCATCGGTTTTTACGGGCCTTTGGTGGAGTTCGCGGGCAGCGGGGCCAGCGTCCCCCTGCTGGGCTTCGGGCACCTGATGGCCCAGGGGGTCCAGAAGGCGGTGGAGGAACAGGGGCTTTTGGGCTGCCTGACCGGCGGGCTGACGGCGGGGGCGGCGGGCATCACCGCCAGTCTGGTCTGCGGCGCCATCGCCGCCCTGCTGGGCAAAAGCCACGACCAGAACTGAATTTTTCACGCTTCATCGCCATAGGCGACGGGCTGCGCCTTCTTTCGCGCCCGGGGGCTGGTAGGATAAGGCCAGCAACCCCTGGACGAAAGGAGGCTTTTCCCCATGGATTTGGAGCACACCCTTTTGAAGCTGGGCGCGGCGGCGCTGGCGGCGGTCTTCTGGCAGAAGGTTGCCTTCTGGGCCGTTCTGGGCCTGGCTGGTACATGGATCGGCATCCCGGCGGCGCCCCCGCTGGGGGCCCTGGGGCTGGCGGCGGCCCTCCTCACCGCACTGGGGCTGGGCTGGCTCTGGCTGCCGCCGCCCCTGCCTCTGCCCCCTGAAACCCTGCTGGAGCCGCCCGAGCCCTGCCCTCTCCGGCTGGCGGACCTCTGCACGGCGGAATGTGTTTGACCCCGCCGGCGGACAGACAAAAGCCCCTGCACCCGAAAACCGGGCGCAGGGGCTTTGTTCGTCAGATATCAGTACTCGGGATCAAGCGGTCTTGTTGGCACGCTTGGCCAGACGGCTGATCTTGCGAGAAGCGGTGTTCTTCTTCAGCACACCCTTAGCGCGAGCCTTGTCGATCGCGGAAACAGCAGCCAGGACGGTTGCGTCCTTGTCAGCGGCTTTAGCATCGATGGCAGCGTTTGCCTTCTTGACGACTGTTTTCAGGTTGGTCTTAATGGCCTTGTTGTGAGCCTGCTCGGATGCAGCCTGCACGACGCGGTCCTTCTGAGATTTAATGTTAGGCATTCGTTCCACCTCCTTGGCTACCTATAACAGCGCATCTTATGATACCATATTTGCCGAACCAGCGCAAGCTTTTTTTGAATTTTGTTTAGAAATTTTTTCTTTTTCCCAGACTTAGGGCAGAGAAAGCAGGCAAAAGGAGAAAAAACCATGCGTTATACCGATATGGCCGACGAATTATTCGGCGCCGACACCGCCCCCGAAGAACTCTCGGGGGTACGGCTGGCCACCATGCGGCGGGGCGGGGTGACGGTGACCCGGGTGGAGATCGCCCGGGATGGGCTGCCCCGGCCCCGGGGGAGATATGTCACCCTGGAAGTTCCCAACGTCAGCGTGCTGGACGAGCGGGACAGCGCCGTCATCGAGATGACCGCCGCCGAGCTGCGGGCTCTGCTGCCCCCCGAGGGCCCGGTGCTGGTGCTGGGAGTAGGCAACCGCCGGGTCACCGCCGACGCCCTGGGCCCCCGCACCGCCCAGAAAGTCCTGGTGACCATGGGCCCGGCCCACAAGCTCCCCTTAAAAGGAATCCGCCCGGTGGCGTCGGTGGCCCCGGGGGTGGCCGCCGCCACCGGCATGAGCCTCCAGCAACTGGCCGCCGCTCTGGTGGCCGCCGTCCGCCCGGCGGCTCTGGTCTGCGTGGACAGCCTCTGTTCAGCCGAGCCCGAGCGGCTGGGCCGGACCATCCAGCTGTCGGACACCGGTCTTGTGCCCGCCCAGCCCGACAACGCCCGCCACCTGGACGCAGCCCGGCTGGGCCTGCCGGTGATTGCACTGGGCATCCCCACCCTGATGGAATCCACCGAGAGCCGGGCCCTGGTGGTCACCCCCCGGGACCTGGACGCCGTCATCGCCCACGGGGCCGCCCTGCTGGGGGCGGCCATCAACCGGGCCCTTCAGCCCCGGCTGAGCCTGGCCCAGCTCTGTTGGCTGGCAGACTGAAAGGCATAACCCCCCGCCCCCGCGCATACATCTGCTAAAGAGGCCCCAGGCCCGGGCAGAAGTGCAGGAGGTGCAGCGGATGCGGGAAAAACCACGGAAATTGGAATCAATCCACACTGAGGGGAGCGGGACATGGCCTGCGGCTCTGGTGGCCGCCGGGCTGATGCTGGCCCTGGTGCTGGGGGCCCGGGGCACCGCCCTGGCCCTGGCAGGGGCTCTGGTGGGGCCCTTGCCCGCCGCCCAGACCGCCCTGGCTCTGGGGTACAGCCAGATGGAGCAGGCCGCCCAGAGCACCCCGGCCCCCGCCAGCGAAGCAGCGCCGGCCTCGTCGGCGGCCTCTTCTCTCGTTCAGGCAGCGGGGGGCATCCCGGACATCGCCCAGTATCTGGTCGCCCTTTTGGGGGAGGACGCCCGCCCCGCGGGGGCCGGGGCCGTCCGGGAAACAAACTACGGCCAGGGCACAGGGGACAAGTATATCCCCTGCAAAGCGGGCACCATTAAAAACAACACCAGCGTTTCCTCCGCCGATGTGGCCAGCGAGATCCAGAACCCGCTGCCCTTCAATATCGAGCTGAACAGCGCCGAGCCCCAGGTTTTGGTAATGCACACCCACGCCACCGAGAGCTACCGGATGTCGGAGGGTCTCTGGTACGATCCCGCCGACACCTCCCGGAACACCGACACCGCCTACAATATGTGTGCGGTGGGGCGGGTCATCACCGACACCCTCAACGCGGCGGGAATCAACACCCTCCACGACAAGACCCTGAACGACTATCCCAGCTACACCGGCAGCTACGACAACAGCCGGGCGGTAGTGCAGCAGTATCTGGCCCAGTACCCCAGCATCAAGATCGTGCTGGACGTCCACCGGGACGCCATCGAGTCGGACGGCACCCGGATGGCCCCGGTAGTGACGGTGGACGGGCGCAAGGCTGCCCAGGTCATGCTGATCTGCGGCTGCGACAACGGCTCCACCGTAAAGTTGCCCAACTGGAGGCAGAATCTCCGGTTTGCCGCCGCCTGGGAGTCCGCCATGGAGGGGATGTACCCCGGGTTCACCCGGCCGGTGCTCTTTAGCTACCGGTTCTATAACCAGGACCTGACCACCGGCAGCCTGCTGATCGAGATCGGGGGCCACGGCAACAACCTGAACGAGGCCCTTTACGCCGGGCAGCTGGCCGCCAATGCCTTGGCCGCCCTTTTGACCGGCGCGGCTTGACAAAAGCCCGTCCATGTGCTATTTTTTGAGATACCCAAAAGCAAAGATCGGGAAAAGTAGCGCGCCTCCACACGCCACAGAGAGCCGGCAGAGCTGAGAGCCGGTGCGTGCCGCGCGGGAAGAACACCCGGGAGCTGCAAGCTGAACCACGGCGGTTTTCAACACTCCGCCGCCAGTAGGCGCGCCGCAGGCCCAGCGTTAGAGGGGCAGCGCTTTTGCGAGCGCGTAAGTGACCGGCCCAGCCGGTAATTCAGGTGGCACCGCGGACATTACAAGACAGCTTGTTCGCCCTGAAATTTCAGGGAAAAAGCTGTCTTTTTACTTTTTACTGGAGGTTTTATCCATGGAACGCACCGAGATCGCAGCCCTTTACAAGGACACCCCCGCCGACGGCACCGTTGTCACCGTCTGCGGCTGGGCCAAGAACATCCGGGACAGCAAGAACATCGGCTTCATCGCCCTGTCGGACGGCGGCTGCTTCAAGACCCTGCAAGTGGTCTTTGAGGCCGCAAAACTCGCCAACTACGAGGAAGTCGCCCACACCGGGCTGTACAGCAGCCTGAAGGTCACCGGCCGGCTGATCCTGACCCCCGAGGCCAAGCAGCCCTTTGAGGTCAACGCCGACTCCATCGAGATCCTGGGCGACTGCCCCGCCGAGGAGTACCCCCTGCAGAAAAAGAAGATGAGCATGGAGTATCTGCGCACCATGCCCACCCTGCGCCCTCGCACCAACACCTTCAACGCCGTCTTCCGGGTGCGGAGCGTGGCGGCCTATGCCATCCACCGCTTCTTCCAGGAGAACGGCTTCGTCTACGCCCATTCCCCCCTGCTGACCGCCTCCGACTGTGAGGGCGCCGGCGAGATGTTCCGGGTCACCACCCTGGATCTGGACAACCTGCCCAAGACCGAGGAGGGCAAGGCCGATTACAGCCAGGACTTCTTCGGCAAGCCGGTCAACCTGACCGTTTCCGGCCAGCTGGAGGCCGAGGCCATGGCCATGGCGTTCGGCAAGGTGTACACCTTCGGCCCCACCTTCCGTGCGGAGAAGAGCTTCACCACCCGGCACGCCGCCGAGTTCTGGATGATCGAGCCCGAAATGGCTTTCTGCGATCTGGCCGGCTATATGGACGTGGCCGAGGCCATGACCAAGTATGTCATCCGCTATGTGCTGGACAACTGCCCCGATGAGATGGACTTCTTCAATAAGTTCATCGACAAGGGCCTGATCGAGCGGCTGGAGCTGGTGGCAAACAGCGACTTCGGCCGGGTCAGCTACACCGAGGCGGTGGAGATCCTCAAGAAGAACAACAAGAAGTTCCAGTACCCTGTGGAGTGGGGCGTGGACATCCAGACCGAGCACGAGCGCTACCTGACCGAGGTGGTCTACAAGAAGCCGGTCTTCGTCACCGACTACCCCAAGGAGATCAAGAGCTTCTATATGAAGCAGAACCCCGATGGCAAGACGGTGGCTGCGGCGGATATGCTGGTGCCCGGCATCGGCGAGCTGATCGGCGGCAGCCAGCGTGAGGAGAGCTACGAGAAGCTGGCCGCCCGGATGGACGAGCTGGGCCTGGACAAAGCCGCCTACGACTGGTACCTCGACCTGCGCAAGTTCGGCGGCGTGGAGCATGCGGGCTTCGGCGTGGGCTTCGAGCGGCTGCTGATGTACCTCACCGGCGTGCAGAACATCCGCGACGTGCTGCCCTTCCCCCGCACGGCCTACGGTTTCTGAGCCTGAAATTTTATCGCACACCCCGCGGGCGGCCCCGGCCGCCCGCTTTTTGTTTGAATTTTCAACAAGGAGGCTCCTTTCCGTGGAAAACATTGCCCCGGCCCTGCTGGATTGGTTTTATAAAAACCGCCGCATCCTGCCTTTTCGCACCGACCCCAGCCCCTACCACGTCTGGCTGAGCGAGATCATGCTCCAGCAGACCCGAGTGGCGGCGGCTCTGCCCTATTACGAGCGGTTCCTCCGGGAATTGCCCGACATCCCGGCCCTGGCCACCTGCGACCCCGAAAAGCTCCACAAACTCTGGGAGGGGCTGGGCTATTACAGCCGGGTGCGGAACCTCCAGAAAGCCGCTCGGATCGTCTGTGAACAGTACGGCGGGGACCTGCCCGCCGACTACGACGCTCTGCTGGCCCTGCCCGGCATCGGCGAGTACACCGCCGGGGCCATCGCCTCCATCAGCTTCGGGCTGCCGGTGCCCGCCGTGGACGGCAACGTCCTGCGGGTCTTTGCCCGGCTGTACAACGACGACGGGTTCATCACCGACCCGGCGGTGAAGCGTCTCTTTACCGCCCGGGTGATGGACCACCAGCCCCCCGACGCCCCGGGGGACTATAACCAGGCTTTGATGGAGCTGGGGGCGCTGGTCTGCCTGCCGGGGGGCGAACCTCTCTGCGGCCAGTGCCCCCTGGCGGACCTCTGCGCCGGGCGCAAGGCAGGCCGAGCCCGGGATCTGCCCCGGAAAGCCGCCCCCAGGGCCCGGAAACAGACAGAGGTCACGGTGATTCTGGCCGAGAGCCCCGAGGGCTGGCTGTTGCAGCAGCGGCCCCCCAAAGGCCTCTTGGCGGGGCTGTGGCAGCCCCTGACCTTCGAGGATACTCTTCTGGAGGGCCCCGGGGCGGTCCGGGATACCCTGGAAGAATTGGGTCTGGACACAGGGGACCAGCCCCGCCCCCTGCCCGGGGCAAAGCATATTTTCAGCCACATTGAATGGCATCTCCACCTGTGGCGGGTGCAGCTGCCGGCTCAGCCCGCCCCCGCCGGGTGCGTCTGGGCCAGCTGCCAGGCCCTGCGGGAGGAGTACACCCTGCCCGGGGCGTTCAAGGCCTGCAAAAAAGAGATGGGGCTGTAATTTTCTTCAAAAACTGGAAAAACATCTGAAAATCCAGGGTTTTTGGTTGTAATTTTGCGGCACAACGGGTATAATAAGAATTATTCCAGGGGGCGGAGCGAGCCCGGACCCTGAGACGACGGAGGGTGATGCAAGTGTTCTTTTTGGTCAAAACTTCACTCCATATGCTGACGGCGCTTTGGATGGTGCTCAAGCTTATGCTGCAAGTCACCCGCTGGAAACGATCGCTCAAACACTGTTTCGACCGGAAAAAGGAGAGTGCAAAACCCATGAGAAAACCGTATCTGATCGCTGTTGTCGCCATGCTGGCCGCCGTTGCGGGTGCGCTGGCCGCTGTCGCCGTCTACCTGCGCCGCCGTGAGCAGGAGCTGGACGAGTACGAGCGGCTGCTGTTTGGGGAGGACGACGCCCTCGAGGCCGAGCCCGCCGAGGACGCCGCCGAGGAAGCTGCGCCTGCGGAGGAGCCGGCAGAATAAACCCGGCCGATTCCATCGGACATTCGGCGCACCAGAAGGTCTTGCGAGCCCTTTTGGTGCGCTTTTTTGGTATCCAAACGAGGGAGGAAACGCCAATGAAGCGATTTTTGCTCTGGCTGATCGGGGTAGCCCTGGGGGTTGCGGTGCTCCTGGGCTCTGTGATGGGGATCAGCTATGCTTTCACCACAGAGGGGTCCATGCCCGCGTCTCAAACCCAGTTCGGAGGGGTGGAGCTGACCCCCAACGGCTATTGCTGGCAGATTCCGCTGATGGCCGGGGCCCTGGACCGGGTATTCACCTCGCCCCAGACCCTGAGCGTCCAGAAACTGGGGGTGTTCTACGACGCCCACCCGGCCCTGACCCCGCCCTCCTGGGCTACATACACCGAGATTGAAATTTCGGACGCGGGCGGCACCGTCCTCTTCCGGGGGTCGCTGGAAGAATATGAGGGCTTCCTCTACCCGGCCAACGGGGAATACAAAGCGGATATCACCGTCTGGCGGCTGCCCGAGGGGATGTCGGTCACCGAGTTCCCCTGGGAGAGCAACAACAGCCTGCACCGCAACCCCGGCCTGGAGCGCCCGGCCCGGCCGGTAGGCTGCTACCAGTACACCGTCCGGTACACCCTCCAGGCCTCGGCGGAGATCACCCTCTCCTCTGAGACGGTGGAGCAGGGCGGCATCGTGGGGATGCGGATCAGCGGAATGGTGGGCTCCGGTACGCCGGTGGTCCAGACCGACCTGGGCAGCGTTCAGTGTGTGCGGGCCGCTGCGCCGGACGCCGCCGCGGTGGTGGTGGGCAGCGTCCAGGTGGGGGCCGGCTGGCGGTGCTACATCCCGGCGGCCTACAACGCCTCGGTGGGAGCCCACACCATCACGGTGGAGGTCAACGGCGAAACCTTGACCGTGGACCTGACCGTCACCGCCCGGGATTTCGGCCAGGCAGAAGCCGGGCCGGATCCCCCCGCCACCGAGGAGGCCAACGCCGAGTTCCGAAACCTGGTCTGGCCCCTCTACGAACAGCCCGCCCGGGAAAAACTCTGGGCCGGGCGGTGGCTCTGCCCGGTGGAGGACTATGTGATCCTGGTGGACTACGGTCAGGTGAAGGTGGTGGGCGGCCAGCGGGGCAGCCGCTCCAATTCCACCCTGCTCTACACCATTCCCGGCGAACCGGTGCGGGCCCCCGCCAATGGGGTGGTGGTACTGGCCCAGAACCTGGCCCTGACCGGCAACACGGTGGTCATTGACCACGGCTGCGGGATGCGCAGTTATCTCTACGGCCTGGCCGACCTCCACGTCCAGAAGGGCCAGACGGTGGCCCAGGGGGATGCCGTCGGTCTGGTGGGGGAGGAGCTGACCATGGATTTCAAGCTGGGCAGCAAGAGCGTCAACCCCTGGCGGCTGTTCCAGACCAGCGGCGGCTTGTTCTGGCTGGAATAACTCCATCAAACCAGAAAACCAAAAACCGGCCCTTCCGGAGGGGAGTTCCCCCGGGAGGGCCGGTTTTTGTATGAATGAGAAGGGAGCTTCTTGATCGCGTTAAGAGTTGGCGCCGCTCTGCTCGCCCAGGGTCACATTCAGGGTGACCATCTGACCGCCCCGGGCCACCGTGATGGAGATGGTATCTCCGGCGGCGTGGCTCTGGACGATGGTGCCCAGATCCTCCTGGGCGGCGATTTCGGTGTTGTCAATGCTGATGACGCGGTCGCCCGGCTCCAGCCCGGCCTGGTCGGCGGGGGAACCGTCGATGACCTCGACAATATAGATGCCGTAGGCCGAGACGCCCAGCTGCTGGGCGGTGGAAGCGTCGGTGACTGCTACATAGGTGATGCCCAGGTAGGGCCGGCCGGAGACATAACCCTTCTCCAGCAGATCCTGAGCCACGGCAATGGCGTCGTTGATGGGGATTGCAAAGCCCAGGCCCTCGGCCTCACTGTCGGCGGACTTGGCGTTGACGATGCCCACCAGCTCGCCGGCCATGTTGAACAGGCCGCCGCCCGAGTTGCCGGGGCTGACGCTGGCGTTGGTCTGGATCAGGGACATATCCACCACGGCGCCGCCGCTCTGGATGGAGACGCTGCGGTTCAGGGCGCTGATGATGCCGTTGGTGACGGTGCCGCCCAGCTCACCCAGGGGGTTGCCCACGGCGATGACCTCTTCGCCTACCACGAGGTTGTCGCTGTTGCCCACAGCGGCGGGGGTCAGGCCGGTGGCGTCGATCTTGATCACCGCGATGTCGCTGGTGGTGTCGGAGCCGATGACGGTGGCGGTATAGTCTGTGTCGCCGATGGTGACGGTGATGTTGGAGGCGTCCTCAATCACGTGAGCACAGGTCAGGATATAGCCGTCGTCGCTGATGATGACGCCGCTGCCTGCACCGGACTGGACCTGGCCCTGGCCGTACCAGTACCACTGGGAGTAGACCACCTGCTCGGTGGTGATGACCACCACGCTGGGGCTGACCAGTGCCGAGACCTGAGGAAGGGTCAGATCGGTGCCGCCGGTGGAAGTGGAAGTCGCCAGCGCGCTGCTGGCCGCCTCGCTCCGGTCTGCCGACTGGAGGACGATCTTGGGGCTGCCGTAGATCTGGCTGCCGGCAAAGCCGCCTGCAAAGCCCATGGCTGCGGCCAGCACCAGGGCCAGCACACTGCGCAGCACCCAGCCCGCACGACGGCGGCGGGGCTTTTCAGGGGGTTCGGGGGCTGCCGGCCCGCCGTAGGCCGGCTCGGCCGGGGCGGCGTCATACTGGTTGGCAGCGTTGGTTCCGCTGCTGCCGACGTTGATATAGCCGCTGTCGGTGGGCCGGGGCTGGCCGGAGGAGTTCGAATTATAAAGGGAGGAATAATCGTATTCCCATTTGTTGTTTTCGTTGTCCATTGTAATGCTTCCTTTCCGAGAGAGGGAACGCCGGAACGCTGTTCCGTTCTGACTGGCTTTATTGTACCCGGAAATTGTGAAAATCGGTTTAGCCCTGGGTGAAGAAACTGTGAAATACAGTCGTATTGATTTCCAGCCCCGACGCGGGGCGAAAAATATGCGCCGGGCTCTTGCGCAAAGGGGCGTTTTGGCGTAAAATAAACCCGTATGTGTAATTTTGCGCCACGCGGGGGAGAACACCCATGTAAAACCATCTTCAGCTGCCGTTTTTACGGCCCTTTGTATACCGCGTTATTCCAGACACCGGCGGGACCACAGCGCCCCGCCGCACCAATTTAGGAGAGAACAAACCATATGACAAATCGTGAAGAAATCGAGCGCCGCCGGACGTTCGCCATCATCAGCCACCCGGACGCCGGCAAGACGACCCTGACCGAAAAGCTGCTGCTCTACGGCGGAGCCATCAACCAGGCCGGCTCGGTCAAGGGCAAGCAGAGCGCCAAGCACGCTGTGTCCGACTGGATGGACATCGAAAAGCAGCGTGGTATCTCGGTGACCTCTTCGGTCCTGCAATTTAATTATGCGGGCAAGTGCGTCAATATTCTGGACACCCCCGGCCACCAGGACTTCTCGGAGGACACCTACCGCACCCTGATGGCCGCCGACTCGGCGGTCATGGTCATCGATGCGGCCAAGGGCGTCGAGGCCCAGACCATTAAACTGTTCAAGGTCTGCACCCTGCGGCACATCCCCATTTTCACCTTCATCAACAAGATGGACCGGGAGGCCCGGGACCCCTTTGAACTGATGGAGAACATCGAGGAGATTCTGGGGATCAAGACCTATCCCATGAACTGGCCCATCGGCTGCGGCAAGGCCTTTAAGGGCGTGTTCGACCGGGCCAGCCGGAAGGTTCTGGCCTTTGAGAGCGACGGCCGCGCCAACGGCGTCAAAAAAGTAGAGGAGATCGAGGCCGAGCTGGGCGATCCCGCGCTGGACGAGCTGCTGACCCCCTACCTGCACCAGCAGCTGACCGACGAGATCGAGCTTTTGGACGGCGCTGCCGAGGAGTTCGACCTGGATAAAGTACTCCGGGGCGAGCTGAGCCCGGTGTTCTTTGGTTCGGCCCTGACCAACTTCGGCGTGGAGCCCTTCCTGAAAGACTTCCTGCGGCTGACCCCCACCCCGCTGGCCCGTGTGGACAGCCTGACCGGCGAAGCCGTGGACCCCTGCCGGGATGAGTTCTCGGCCTTCATCTTCAAGATCCAGGCCAACATGAACAAGGCCCACCGGGACCGCATCGCCTTTATGCGGATCTGCTCGGGCAAGTTCGAGCGGGGCATGGAGGCCTACCACGTCCAGGAGGGCAAGAACATTAAACTGGCCACTGGCACTCAGCTGATGGCCCAGGACCGGGCCATCGTGGACGAGGCCTACGCGGGCGACATCATCGGCCTGTTTGACCCGGGCATCTTCTCCATCGGCGACACCCTCTGCACCGGCAAAAAGAAGGTGCAGTTCGCGGGCATCCCCACCTTCTCCCCCGAGCACTTTGCCCGGATCGAGCAGAAGGACACCATGAAGCGCAAACAGTTCGTGAAGGGCATGGAGCAGATCGCCCAGGAGGGCGCCATCCAGATCTTCCGCGAAGTGGGCGGCGGCATGGAAGAAGTTGTCGTCGGCGTTGTGGGCGTGCTGCAGCTGGAAGTGCTGGAGTACCGGCTGAACACTGAGTACAACGTGGAGATCCGGATGCAGCAGCTGCCCTTCGAGCAGCTGCGCTGGATCCAGAACGACCCGGACACCTACGAGCTGCGGCAGCTGGACCTGACCAGCGACACCAAACCCGTAGAGGATATGAAGGGCAACCGCCTGCTGCTCTTCACCTCCGACTGGGCGGTCCGCTGGGCCGAAAACCACAACGAGGACCTGAAACTCAGCGAGTTCGGCAACATTTGATATTACAAAAAAGGGGCGGCCCGTGGGGGCCGCCCCTTTTTTCGTATCCGAATGTTTTTTACAAAGTATCCTCCCCGGGCAGCTGGTTCCACAGGCGGTAGTAGACGCCCTTTTTCTCCAGCAGCTCGGCGTGGCTGCCCTGTTCCAGAATCCCCTCGGCCCCCAGGACCAGAATCCGGTCGTAGTCCTTGATGGTGGTCAGTCGGTGGGCGATGGTCAGGGTGGTGCGGCCGTGGGCCAGCTGTTCCAGGCTCTGGCCCACCAGGATCTCGCTCTCGTTGTCCAGGGCGCTGGTGGCCTCGTCCAGAATCAGGATGGGCGGGTTCTTCAAAAAGACCCGGGCAATGGACAACCGCTGTTTCTGACCGCCCGAGAGCTTGACGCCCCGCTCGCCCACATAGGTGTCATAGCCGTCCTTAAGGGCTAGGATAAACCGCTCGGCCCCCGCTAGACGGGCCGCCTGGGCGATTTCCTCCCGGGTGGCCCCCGGCTTGCCGTAGGCGATGTTCTCGGCCACCGTGCCGCTGAAAAGATACACGTCCTGCTGCACGATGCCGATGGAGGCCCGCAGGCTCTCCAGAGTGACCTTCTGGATGTCCTGGCCGTCAATGGTAATCCGGCCGCTGGTCACATCGTAGAACCGGGGGATTAGGTTGCAGAGGGTGGTTTTGCCGCCGCCCGAGGGGCCCACCAGGGCCAGCCGCTCGCCGGCCCGGATGTCCAGGCTGACGTTCCGCAGCACCCGGTTGTGGTCGTCGGGGTACTCGAAGCTGACATTCTCAAACCGGATGGCTCCGGGGCCGGGCCTCATGGGTACAGCATCGGGAGCGTCCTGGATATCCACCGGAGTATCCATAATCTCAAAGAACCGCTCGATGCCGGTCATGCCCCGCTGGAACTGCTCGGCGAACTCCACGATCCGGCGGATGGTGGCGATCAGGGTGGAAACATACAGCGAGTAGGCCACCAGGTCGCCGGGCTCAATCCAGCGTTCCACCACGAAGATGCCGCCGCCCAGAATCATCACCAGATACATCAGGCCGTCAAAGAGGCGGGTGGAAGTCTGGAAAGCGGCCATGATCTTGTAGCTGTTCTTTTTCAAACGCTGGAAGGTGCCGTTGCCCTGCTCAAACTTTTCCCGCTCGGTGGCCTCGGCGCCAAAGGCCTTGACCACCCGCTCGCCCAGCAGGCTCTCCTCGATCTGGGCGTTCAGCTCGCCCACCTGAATCCGCTGGGCCCGCTGGGTGGCGCGGAGCTTGCCGTTCAGGTAGATGGAGACCACCGCCATCAGGGGCACGCAGAGGAAGAGCAGCACCGTCAACCCCACACTGTACCGGCAGAGGATGCAGAAACTGACCAGAATTTTGATGCCCGCAATAAAGAATTCCTCGGGGCAGTGGTGGGCGAACTCGGTGACGTCGAACAGGTCGTTGGTGATCCGGCCCATAATCTGGCCGATCTTGTTGTTGGAGTAGTAGGCGACGCTCAGCCGCTGCAAATGGGAGAAGGCGTCCCGGCGCATATCGGTCTCGATATAGACGCCCATGACGTGGCCCATATCGGCCATATAATAGGCAGCGGCGCCGTCGATGAGCCGGAGCACCAGGTACAAAAAGCCCAGCCGGAGAATGACTTCCACGGTCAGGGAAGAAAGGTCGTTTACAGCGGTGTTGGTGACAAACCGCAGAATCAGGGGCAGAACCAGATCACAGATACAGGTCAGGGCCGCACAGAACAGGTCAAAGACCAGGGTTTTCCAGTATTTGCGCTCATAGGGCCAGAACCGGCGCAGCAGCTCCCGTGTGCTGGTGTGCCGAATGTTGGGGTCCTTATACTTGGGTTTTTCGGTTGTTTTTGTGTCCAGCAAGATTCGATTCCTCGCTTTTTAAAATGGATTGCCGCTTTTTCGAGAAAAAGCGGCGGAAAAAGCTTTCACACCCATTTAGGCTTTCGGCCCGTAGTCCCGCTCGCCATAGATGGCGGTGCCGATCCGCACCAGGGTCGCGCCCTCCCGGATGGCGTTCTCATAGTCTCCGCTCATCCCCATGGAGAGAGTCTCCATGGAAACGTTGGCATAGCCCCGTTCCCCGGCCCGGACAAAGAGCTGATACACCCGGGCCAGATAGGCGCGGTTTTCATCGTCGTTGTCGTTCACCGGAGGAATGGCCATCAAACCTTTGACCCGGATGTGTTCCTGGGCGGCGGCGGCATCCAAAAGAGGCCACAGCGCCTCGGGGGAGACGCCGCTCTTGCTGGCCTCGGCCCCGATGTTCACCTCCAAGAGGATATCCTGCACAAGGTTTGCCTTTCCGGCCTCCTTATCGATGGCCTCCAAAAGATGGAGGCTATCCACGCTCTGGATCAGGCTGGCCCGGCCCAGAACCTTTTTAATCTTATTGGTCTGCAAGTGGCCGATAAAATGGCTGGGCTTGCCGCAGTAGGCCCCCGCGTCAAAGTTGGCGCAGAGCTCCTGGACGTGGTTTTCCCCGAACAGGTCGATGTCCAGCCCCGCGCTCAGAGCGATGGTCTCGGCGGTGCGGGTCTTGCAGGCGGCGCAGAGCTGCACCGCGGCGGGGTCCCGCCCCGCGGCCCGGGCGGCAGCGGCCATCCGCTCCCGGATCTCGGCCACCGCCTGCCGCATTTGTTCCAGATTCTTTTCTGCCATGGCAGCTCAATCCTCCTCGGTATATTTTGCCCGCTCGCCGCCGATCAGCTTGGGGCGGGTGCGGGCGGCCAGCAAAATCGCCTCGCCGATCCGGCTTACTTTCAGCCGCACCGGCACCGCCACCCGTTTCAGGTGCATCCCGATCAGGGTACCGCCGATGTCCAGCCCCGCGTGGGCCCGAATCTCCTCCACGGCCACCGGGTCTTTAAAATTCTTCCAGCAGGTGGTGGCCCAGCTGCCCCCGGCGTGGGGCCGGGGTACGACGCAGACTTCCTCCCAGCCATAGGCCCGCATGGCCTCCCGCTCCACGATCAGGGCCCGGTTCAGGTGCTCGCAACACTGGGCCGCCAGCCAGACCCCATGCTCCGCCAGCACCGGGGCCAACCCGGCATAGACCGCCTGGGCCGCCTCCAGGCTGCTGTCGTGGCCGATGTGGCCTCCCACAATCTCACTGGAAGAGCAGCCCACCACAAACACATCCCCCGGGTGCAGCCCCGCTTCGGCCAAAAGTTCCTCCGCAGCCTGGCGCGCCTGGGCGGTGATCTCCTGTTTATATTCTTCGGTCATTCCAAAACACCTCTTTTTCAGATTCTCGTTTTCTCTGGGGCTCAATAGAGCAGCCATCCCAGCACCGGGGCGTCGTCGGAGCCGCCCAGATACAGCCGGCTGCCCACCGGGCAGAGAGCCGCCGCGCCGCCCCCGTTTTCAGAGGGGACCTCGGCCAGCAGCTGCCCTGCGGAACTATACTCCTGGGCGGCGGGGCTGCCGGCCTCCACCCCGAAGAGGGCGGTCTGCATCCGGTAGGGCAGCCGCAGGGCCACCCCGCGCTGGAAGGTCTCGGCGGCCTGGCCCTCCAGCCAGGGGCTGCGGTTAAAACGATAGGCTACCCAGAGGCTGCCCTCGTCGTCCACCCCCAGGGCCCCGGGGTAACCCGGCAGAGCCCCCGCAAAGAGAGCGCAGTCCCGGCCCCCGGCGGTCAGCTCCCGGGCGTCGGCGTCCACCTTCCAGATGCAGCGCTGGCCGAAGTCGGACACATAGAGGGCGTTTTCCTCCGGCACAAAGGCCAGCCCCGCAGCGCCTGCCACCCCTTCCAGCACCAGCTGCACCGTCCGGGCCGCCGGGTCATACACATACACCTGGCCGGTGGCGGTGTGGGCCAAAAGCTCAGTGCGGAGCGCATTTTCCAGCCCATCCCCGGCCACCGAGGCGGACAGATTGGCAAAATAAACTCTGCCATCGGCCCCAACGGCCACCGCCGCCGGGCAGGGCAGGGGCTCGCCGTCGATCTGGGTCACGATCTTTTCAGTGGAGGCCCCCCAGCCGTCGTAGCTGCCCCGGCAGATCATCCCGCCCTTGCCGGTCAGGACCGAAAACCAGATCTCACCCGCCGGGTCAAAGTCGAAGCCGGTGATCTCTCCCTCCGATTCCAGCACCCGGGTCAGGCTGCTGCCGTCCTCCCGCATCCGCAGGATGGCACTGCCCCCCGCCTCCGATTGGACGGACAGATACACCCAGCCCTCTCGCACCCGGACACAGCTGGGGTCGGTGTAGCCTTCCAGAGAAAGCTCGGTCAGCCCCGAGAGGTTCCGCACTGCGGTTTCGGTGGCCACCGCCGGGGCGGTGTAGCTCTGGGGCCGGGGGTCGATGGGCCGCAGCAGGAGGGCGTACACAAGGCTCAGGGCCATCAGGACCGCCAGCACCAGCCCCACAATCTGGAACCGGTGGAGCACCGCGTCCCGCTCGGCCCGCATCTGAGCCTGGGCCTGGGCCCGCCGGCGGGCAATCTCACGATTTGTCTGCTTGGCACGGCGCAGCCACCCGCGGACCCACCCGTACACCGCCGGACCAAACACCAGCGTGCCGATGGCCAGCACAAGCAATAATTCAACCAATCCCAAACGCATAGGGCAGAATACTCCTCTGTCTTTTTGATATGGTTTGTCCGGACCAAAACGCCCGGTTCTGCCCCAGTATACCGCAATCGGCCCCCCGGGCGCAAGTCCGGGCCCCCAGCCCCCGGCGGGTCTGAAAAAGCGGATTTTCCAAAGGATTCACCCAAAGTTCACAATTCTTTACAGATTTGGTATTATGATAAATACGATAGACCCCTGACTGAAACGGAGGACCCGCTCTATGGCAAAAATTCTGATTGTTGACGACGAGCCCCGGATCCGCGAGCTGATCCGGGAGCACCTGCAATACGCCGGCTTCACCTGCGAGGAGGCCGCCGACGGCTCTGCTGCCCTGACCCAGCTGTCGGACGGCAGCTTCGATCTGGTGATTCTGGACATCATGATGCCCTTTATGGACGGCATGACCTGCCTGCGTGAGATGCGCACCCGGCACATCAACACCCCGGTGATCATCCTGACCGCCCGGGGCGAGGAATACGACAAACTGGCCGGCCTGGAGGGCGGCGCGGATGACTATGTGGTCAAGCCCTTCTCCCCCCGGGAGCTGGTGGCCCGGGTCCGGGCGGTGCTCAACCGCACCATGCCCCACCCCGAGGCGGCGGCCAGCGCCATGACCTTCGGCGAATTATCCATCGACACCGCCAGCCACACCGTCCGGGTCAGCGGCGAGGAGGTCAGCCTGACCCCCAAGGAGTTCGATCTGCTGGTCTTTTTGGCCTCCAACAAGGGCATCGCCCTCAGCCGCGAAAAAATCCTGCAAAAGGTGTGGAACTACGACTACTTCGGCGAGGACCGCACCGTGGACACCCACGTCAAGATGCTGCGGGGCCATCTGGGGGCCTGCCGCAGCTACATCTCCACCGTCTGGGGCATCGGTTATAAGTTCGACCCCGACGCCCAGCGCTGAGATCCCCGCCTATGGCACGTTTTTCCGCCCGGCCGGGCATTCGGGCCCAGCTGATGCTCTTTCTGTGCTCCATCTGCCTGCTGCTATTGGGGCTGTTCTGGTTTTTGTCCACCCAGATGCTGGAACCGCTGTACAACCGGCGGATCGAGGAACAGCTCTCGGCCCAGGCCGACGAGATCGTCCGGCTGATGGATACCGCCACCGAAAACGGCGAGATTCTCTCCAGCTGGGATTTTGGGGAGCTGATGGTCAGCGACACCTTCCGGGAGGCGCTCTACCAGGCCCTGAGCAAAAACAGCGAGCTGACCAACTTCTGCGTGGACATCTCGGACACCACCCTGCGGAATGTCCTCTATATTGAAAATCTTTATCCCTGCCTGCTCCACAACAGCACCCTCATCGACTCCGATTCTTCTTCCCCCAACGCCCCCACGGTGCTCCAGATGCGCCGCACCTGCCGGGAGAACGGCCAGCTGCTCCAATCCTTGCGGGCGCCGGGCGGCTCCTCCCAGATGGTGGTGGGGCGTCTGACGGCGGACGGCTCCTATACGGTGCTGGTCACCACCAGTCTGGTCCACGTGGGGGAGGCCGGCCAGGTGCTGGGGCGGATGCTGCCCACCATCGCGGCGCTGATCTTCGCCTTCGCCATGGCGGCGGCCTGGCTGTTCAGCCAGTGGTTCACAAAACCCCTCCGCCAGCTCTCGGCGGCCGCCCGCCAGGTGGCCCGGGGCGACTTTGAGATCCAGGTGGACAGCCACCGCCGGGACGAACTGGGCTCCCTGGCCCGGGAGTTCGACCACATGGCCCGGGAGGTCCAGCGGGCGGCCCAGATGCAGCGGGATCTTTTGGCCAACGTCTCCCACGATCTGCGCACCCCTCTGACCCTCATCAAGGGCTACGCCGAGACGGTGCGGGACCTGACCGGCGACGACAAGGCCCACCGGGACGAGCAGATGAACATCATCATTGATGAAGCCGACCGGCTCACCGCCCTGGTCTCCAGGGTCATGGAACTGAGCAAAGTCACCAGCGGCGCCGAAAAGTGCGAGCCGGTGCGGTTCGACTTCTGCCAGCTCTGCGACGAGGTCAGCGAGCGATACGACGCCATCTGCGCCCAGAACGGCTGGCAGCTTCAGCTGGAGCTGCCCGATCAGCCCGTCGAGGTCTGGGCCGACCCCTCCATGATGGAGCGAGCCCTCCACAACCTGCTGGGCAACGCCATGCACCACATCGGGCCGGACGGGGTGTTTATCCTCCGGGCCATCCCCTGTGAGGAGGGCTGCCGGGTGGAGGTGGAGGACCACGGCCCCGGCATCCCCGCCGAGGATCTGCCTTATATCTTCGACCGGTATTACCGCTCCCGGGCCGACGCCGGCAAGACCGGCACCGGGCTGGGGCTCTCCATCACCCGGGCCATCTTCCAGCAGCACGGCTGCCGGTTCGGCGTGGAGAGCACCGTGGGCAGCGGAACCACCTTCTGGTTTATCCTGAAACACCCGCCCAAAGAAGGCGCCAAGGCAAAGCCGCCCCGCAGCTAAACCCTAAACAACAAAACCGCCCCCCTTGATGCATCTGAAAGGGAGGCGGTTTTTGTTATACCCAATATGAGAATGTAAGGCCGCGCTGCGCGGGTGCCGTTTACTCCTCGCCGGCTGCATTTTCGTATATGCCAAAGAGGTTATCCGGCGGCGGCATCTCTACGCGGGAGGCGCGGTCGTTGACCAGCAGAACAAGCCAGGCCATCAAGGCCAGGATCAGAACCAGAATCAGCCATTTAATGCCGTTGGGCAGGTTTTTCATACATCCGTTCCTTTCGCCCCGAGGGGGCAGACGCTGCAAAATTTTCATTTCCCGGGCAAAGGCCGGGCCATAAGCCCCGACTGCGGCCCGGCGGCCGTTCCCTGCGTCCCCATCGCAGGGTATGTACGCTTCTGCGCGCCGCCGCCCAGCCGGAAAGCCCCCGGCCCTTGTCCGAATAGTCTCAGTATACCCTCCGCCGGGCCGGATTGCAACGATTCCCACCGGGGAGGAAGGCTCAATTTTCTCTCAATACACCTCCAGCCGCAGGACTGCTGCGGTGATGTCGTCGGGGCGGCCGGTGTTCTCGGCCCGGGCCCGGGCCGTGTCCACCAGCTCCCGCGCGATCTTGTCGGGGCTGTCCCCGGAGGCCCCCGCCAGTTCCAGCTGTTTGAGCACCCAGCCGCTGCCATCCACCAGCAGGCCGTCCGACACCAGCACTGCCAGGTCGCCCGCAGCCAGGTGCACCACCCGGCTCTGGCCGTTCACCGCCCCGGCCACCCCCACCGGCAGGCTGGGCTCGCCCACCGCCCGGGCCTTGCCGCCATGGACGATAAACCCGGGGGCCGCCCCGGCTTTAAAGAGCCGGGCTGTGCCGGTGTAGAGGTCGACGCTGATGAGGTCCAGGGTGGCGCCGCTCTCGTCCTCGCTCTTGAGGGCCAGAGCCACATTCACCAGCCGGGCCGCCAGTTCGGCGGTAAAACCAGCCTTGAGCAGCCGGCCGGTGAGCTCGGCGGCCAGATTGCCGTCCACAGCGGCAGGGCGGCCGGTGCCCATCCCGTCGCAGAGGATCATCTGGGCCGCCCCGGGGCTGCAAAACTGCTGCACCGCATCCCCCGAAACATCCTCCCGGGCGGCGGTGCCCGCTGCGCCGAACACCGCCCGCAGCAGGGGCCGCTCGGTAAAGATCAGGGTGGTGATTCCCTTGCAGGTGAGTTTCTGGGGGATCTCGAGGCCCCGGCGGCAGATCCGCCCCACCTCCTGGGCCAGAGCCGACAGCTCCGCCTGGCTGAACCGGGCCCGGGGCAGGGTGACGGCAGCCCGGGTCCGGCCCAGGTTGTCCAGGGTGACGGCGCACTCCAGGGGCGGCATCCCCAGAGAGGAGAAAAAGGCCGCCACCCGCCCGGATTTATAGGGCTCGGGGCTGCCCGGCGTGCCGATCTGGTCGCTGAGCACCGAGAGAGCCTGGGCCACCGCGCCGTACTGCTCGGTCAGGGCGCTGCGCATCGCCTCTGCGTGAATCCGGGCCTCCTGACGGCTGCGGTAGAGGGCAAAGGACCGGGTCACCGTCCCCGACAGGGCCGCCGGGTGGATGCACCGGGCCAGCTGGCCGGGCAGGTCCTGGACCTCTACATGCTCCTTTTCTTCCAGAATGGGCTTTAACGCCTGCATGCCGTCCAGAGTGACGGCGTATTCTTTGTTCCAACATTCCTCCTTTCGCCCGCAGTTGGCGCAGAGGGTGTCGTGGGTGTTGTCGATCACCCAGCGGAAACTCTCACACCGGTGGGGCAGGGTGTCATAGACCTGGTTGACCGTCTCGGCCAGAGAGGACAGGCTCTCGGCCACCGCGCCCAGCCGAGTGGCGGCAGCGGAGAGCTGGGGGCGGCCCGCGTGTTCGGTCGGATCGTGTCGAAGGCTGACGTCCCGGAGCAGCAGGCGGCGGGGCGTCAGCCCAAATAGCCCCGCCGAAACGCCCACTGCCCCTAGGTAGGCGAAGGCGCTTCCAGGTGGTTGGACACAGAGGGCCCCTGTCAAACAGCCGCCCCCATAGGCCGCCAGACAGAGCAGCTTGTCCCCCGGGGCCAGCAGGGCCGCCGCCGTGCCGCAGCAAAGCCCCGCCGCGGCAAAGGCCAGCTGGCTGTCCGCTGCACAGAGGGCCGCCCCGCAGACCGCCGCCCCGGCCAGGGCTTCGGCCCCCCGGCCCCGGCAGCAGAGGACCAGTTCCACCAGGGCGCAGACCACCACGCCCAAACTCAGGGGCCCCAGCCAGACGCTGCCCAGGGCGCAGACCACACCCGCCGCCAACACCAGCCGCCCGGCCCCCTGTTTTTCAGGCGGGGAATGACGCAGCGCCCAGCCGATGGCCCCCGCTAATAACGCATCGGCCCCGCTCTGCCAGAGACCGGATAGCCCCAGGTAAGGGGAAAAACAGGCGGCTGAGATTAAAAGCGCGCCGCCCCCGGCCAGGGCCGCGGGCAAAAACCGCCGGGGCCAGAGCCACCGGGCCACCACCGCCGCCCCCACGGCGCAGATGAGCCCCACGGCCCGCACTCCGCCGCCCCGCAGCAGGAGGGCCAGCACCGCCCCCACGGCACAGGCGGCAAAACAATCTTCTCCGGCGCCCAGGGTCAGCCCCAGGCCAAAGGGTATCAGCGCCCCATACAAGACGGCCCACCCGCCGGCAAAACCGGCAGCCAGTGCCCCGCACCGGCGAAGCACCGGCCCCACGGCCCGCCATTTATCCAGCGGCGACGCCAGCGGCCGCGGCAGTTGAAGCTCGGTCCCAAAAGTTTTTTCCATGATGTACTCCCCGCTTTCTTGGCGGGTATGTTCTAACTGTCCCGCCTGCTGCATATACTCTAGCAGGCCCAGAGCGCGCTTTTTGCCGCTGTGCAGAGAAGTGCCATCCTCCCGGCAAAAGATATAAAAGATTCGCAAAGGCGCAAAAAAGCCCCGGCCTCTGCCCCCATCGGCGGCGAAAGGACGGGCCGGGCCATTTCCGGCCTTTTTCCGGCCCAATGCGCCGCCCATACAGAAAAAAGCCCCCGCCAGAACCGCAGGGCTTTCTTTTTTATTCTAATAGGTTCAGGCGCTCAGCTTGGCCAGGGCGGCAGACAACCGCTCCAGGGTTTTCTCCCGGCCCATCATGCAGGCCAGGTCCACGCCGCCGCCGGGGGTGCGGCTCTTGCCGGACAGGGCAATGCCCAGGGGGTAGAGCAGCCAGCCGTTTTTCTTGCCCAGCTGCTCGGCCAGGTTCTTGCAGGCCTCAAAGACGGCGTCACGGTTGGCGAAATCCAGAGCCGGGTCGCTCAGCAGGGGCTGGAGGGCCTCCAGGGCTTCCTTGGCGGACTCGGGGGTGGTCTTCTGCTTCTTGTTAGCGTAGAGACTCACGTCGTACTCGGGCATCTGGTCGAAGAAGTCCAGCTGCTCGGGGATCTCGCCCAGCACCTCGCACCGGGGCTGGAGGTTGGCGCAGAGGAGCTTTTTGTCGATGGGGCTCTTGACGGCCTGATCGATCCAGGGCTCGGCCTTCTTCAAAAACTCCTCGGCGGGCAGACGGCGGATATACTCGGCGTTGATGGCCCGCAGCTTGAGGGGGTCAAAGATGGCGGGGGACTTGGAGATGCCGGCGGGATCCCAGATCTTGACCAGCTCGGGCAGGGTAAAGATCTCCTGCTCGGCGTACTCGCCCCGGGGGCTCCAGCCCAGCAGGCAGATATAGTTCAGGATGGCCTCGGTCAGGTAGCCCTTGGCCACCAGATCCTGGTAGCTGGCGTCGCCGTTCCGCTTGGACAGCTTGTTCTGGGCGTCCTTCATGACCGGGGGGCAGTGGATATAGGCCGGGATCTCCCAGCCGAAGGCCTCGTACAGCAGGTTATACTTGGGGGTGGAGGAGAGGTACTCGCTGCCACGGATGACGTGGGTGATCCCCATCAGGTGGTCGTCCACCACGTTGGCAAAGTTATAGGTGGGCATCCCGTCCGACTTGATCAGGATCTGGTCGTCCATCTCGCTGTTGTTGACCTCGATGTGGCCGTAGACCATATCGTCGAAGCCGGTAACGCCGGTGCGGGGGATCTTCTGGCGGATGACGTAGGGCTCGCCAGCCTCCAGCCGGGCGGCCACTTCCTCGGGGGGCAGGTCACGGCAGCAGCCGTCGTAGTGGGTCATCTCGCCCCGGGCCCGCTGCTCGGCGTGGAGGGCGTCCAGCCGCTCGGCGGAGCAGAAGCAGTAGTAGGCCTTGCCCTCGGCCACCAGCTGCTCGGCGTACTGCTTGAACATCCCCATCCGCTCGCTCTGAACATAGGGGCCCACCGGGCCGCCGATATCCGGGCCCTCGTCCCAGATAAGGCCGGTTTCACGGCAGGTATTGTAAATCACATCGACCGCGCCCTCCACATAGCGCTCCTGGTCGGTGTCCTCGATGCGCAGGATAAAGGTGCCGTCCTCGTGCTTGGCCATCAGATAGGCATAGAGGGCGGTGCGCAGGTTGCCCACGTGCATATAACCGGTGGGCGAGGGCGCAAAACGGGTGCGGACTTTGTTGGTTGGCATAAAATTACGCTCCTTCGGCAGACAATTTCGGGCGGGCGGCCCGGACAAAACCCCGGGCCGGATGCACGTTTAGTTTAATCTTTGACAGCCGGTTTGTCAACCGGGCCCGCGCTTGACAGCACCCCCCAAACGTGCTATGCTGGCTTTATATATCAAAAACCAACTGGACAAGCTGCCGCCCTCCGGGCGGCACCGGCCGCGAAGGAGTATCGATATGAGCGAACAAGCACCGCGCAGAAAGCGCATTTTATCCGGCATCCAGCCCACCGGCACCTTTACGCTGGGCAATTACATCGGAGCCGTCCGCAACTGGGCCAAGCTGCAGGACGAGTTTGACTGCCTGTATATGGTAGCCGACCTCCACGCCCTGACCGTCCGCCAGGTGCCCGCCGAGCTGCGCCGCCACACCCGGGAGGCCGCCGCCATGCTGCTGGCCGCCGGCATCGACCCCAAGCAGAGCCTGCTCTTTGTCCAGAGCCATGTGCCCGCCCACACCCAGCTGAACTGGATTTTCTGCTGCAACAGCCAGTTCGGCGAGCTGAGCCGGATGACTCAGTTCAAGGACAAGAGCGCCAAGCACCCCGACAACGTCAACGGCGGTCTGTTCACCTATCCGGCCCTGATGGCGGCGGATATCCTGATCTACAACGCCGACTTAGTCCCGGTGGGCCAGGACCAGACCCAGCACCTGGAGCTGGCCCGGAACATCGCCCAGCGGTTCAACAACGCTTACAGCCCCACCTTCACCCTGCCGGAGGGCTATGTCACCAAAGAGGGCGCCAAGATCATGTCTCTGGCCGAGCCCACCCGCAAGATGAGCAAGAGCGACACCAATCAGAACAGTTTTGTTCTGATGACCGACGACAAGGACGCCATCCTGCGCAAGTTCAAGCGGGCTGTCACCGACTCGGAGGGGGTTGTCCGCTACGCCCCCGCCGAAAAGCCGGGCGTCTCCAACCTGATGTGCATCTACAATGTGTTCACCGGCAAGGAGATGGCCGAGATCGAGCGGGAGTTCGAGGGCAAGGGCTACGGCGATTTCAAGCAGGCCGTGGGCGAAACCGTGGCCGACGCGCTGGCCCCCATCCAGGGCGAGTACAACCGCATCCTGGCCGACACCGCCTATGTGGACGGCATCCTCACCGAAGGCGCCGCCGGCGCTTCCCGCCTGGCGGACCGCATGATCCAGAAAGTATATAAGAAAGTGGGCCTTTTGCAGCTGTAAGCAACCCGCCCTGCTCCTGCGCCGGCCCCCCCGGCTGCCCTTTGCGGCGGCCCGGGGGCCGCGCTGTTTCACCAGTTTTCGCCGTTTTTTGAGCTAGGCGGAAATATACTCAGGGGAATATTTACAGTTTTTGTCGAATCGGCTCGTAAATATTGACGATTTCGGTCTTTTTATGTATACTGAACAGGACAGGAATTTACAATTTTTTCCTGTTTTCAACCTTCTGTAAAGCATCTGCCGGGCATCATCCCGGCGGTGAAGATAGACTAAACAAAGGAGATGTACCATGAAAAGCACTGGCATCATCCGCGGCGTGGACTCTCTGGGCCGGATCGTCCTGCCCAAGGAGCTGCGCAACACCCTTCAGCTGGACACCAACACGAAACTCGAAATCTTTGTAGACGGCGATACCATCCTGCTCAAAAAATACCATCCCGCCGGGGCCTGCGACTTCTGCGGCGAGAACGTCCCGGGGATCATCAATTTCGGCAACTGCTGTATCTGCCCGGCCTGCCGGCGCAAGATCGGCTCGATGTAAGCCGCCCCACGGCGGCAAAGGAGCTGCACTATGAGTACCCTGACCTATGGTTCCATCCCCTCCAGCGCGGCGGGCCGCCAGATCAACGTGCTGCGCTGCACCCCGGACACCCCGCCCCGGGCCATCGTTCAGCTGACCCATGGCATGGTGGAGTATATCGGCCGGTATGAGGAGCTGGCCCGCTATCTGGCGGACCGGGGCTTCGCCGTCATCGGCCACGACCATCTGGGCCACGGCGGTTCCATCCGCACCCCGGCGGACTACGGCTATTTCGCCCGTCCGGACGGCAACCGCACCCTTTTGGAAGATCTGCACAACGTCACCCGGCTGGCCAAAACCGAATGGCCGGGGCGGCCGGTCTTTCTGCTGGGGCACAGCATGGGCTCCTTCTACGCCCGGCAGTACCTGTGCGACTACGGCACCGAGCTTTCCGGGGCCATCCTGATGGGCACCGGACACCAGCCCCTGGTGATGGTTCAGGGCGGGCGGGCCCTCTGCCGGGTCTTGGCCGCCCTCCACGGCTGGCACCATCGGAGCGAGCTGGTGAACAAGATGGCTTTCGGGGCCTTCAACCGGGCCTTTGAACCTGCCCGCACCTCCAGCGACTGGCTCAACCGGGACCCCGCCGAAGTGGACCGCTATCTGGCCGAGGAGCGCTGCACCTTTATTTTCACCCTGAACGGCTATTACAGTATGTTTACCGGCATCGCCCGGCTCCACGACAAGCGGGTGCTGGCCAAGATGCCCAAAAATCTGCCAGTGCTGCTCCTTTCCGGCGACGCCGATCCAGTAGGCGAGAATGGCCGGGCCGTCCAGCGGGCCGCCGAAAGCCTGCGCCGGGCCGGTCTGGGCCGGGTGAGCGTCAAGCTCTATCCCGGGGCGCGGCATGAGCTGCTGTTGGAGCTGAACCGCCGGGAGGTGTTCGGAGACATCGCCGGGTGGATCGAAAAACAGCTGGCCAACTGAACCATAACAAAAAACACGCCCTTCTGCCAAGCCGCAGAGGGGCGTGTTCGTTTTGGGTTGGATTTTTATTCCTCCGGCCGCAGACCCTTGACATAGGTCTCGCTGGTTTTCACCAGATTCAGCAGGCTGGGGGTATAGAGGGGGAACTCCCGGGTCAGGCTCTCGGTGGTCATGGACAGGGGAGTGGTGTCATGGAGGCCCTCGGCGCCGTGGACATCCACGCCCCGCAGAGCCGCCCCCACATTGGCCTCGGCCATATGCATCACGGCGTCCGAATAGCCCGCCCAGCGCTGCTCATCCACCCGGAACATACTGGGGGCGTTGTGGGGCTCGGCGGAATAGAGCATCCGGAACATTTTGTACACCGCCATCATCAGATAGGCGCTGACCTCGTTGACCAGGGCTTTGTTGTGGCACTGGCCCACCTTGGCGTAGAGGACGTTCAGGCTGTTGGAAATCAGCTTTTTATTCATGGTGGGCAACACGCTGCCGTGGTAGATGCTGTCCTTCATCTTGTCCGGGCTGGGGATATCCTCCGGGGCGATCATGCTGCCGTTGCGCTCGGCGCTGCGCCCCAGCAGGTAATCGCAGGAGACGCCGTAGTAGTCCGCCACCCGGACGACGAAATCCAGCCCGCACTCGCGGATGCCTTTTTCGTAGTGGGAGAGCAGCGCCTGGGAGACGCCCAAGTCGTCTGCGGCCTGCTTCTGGGTGATGCCGCGCTCGTTGCGCAGCAGTTTGATAATGCGGTTGAACTCCATAATTGACGGCTCCTTCTGCCAGAGGATAGGTGCGGAGGGCACTTCCTTTTGTTTTGGTTTACAGCAGGTTGATTATACACAACCAAAAACGATTTGTAAAGAAAAATTGGTCAAATTTTTCTGAAACAACGTGGATTTTGTCAAACCTCTTGCCGGGGGTGCTACATCTATGGTACACTGTGGGCGAAAAACCGCACATTTTGTGGCCGGGCCGGAGAGGCTTTTCGGCCGCGATTTTTTGTTTCTCTACTTTTTATAAAGGGGTGTTTGTGTGAAAACCTTCAAACTGCATGTGATTCGCCACGGTCTGACGGCGGGCAACCTGGAGGGCCGGTACATCGGCAGCGGGACGGATATCCCCCTGTGCGACGAGGGCCGGGCTCAGCTGGCCGATTTGAAAGAGCGGTTCGAGTACCCGGCGGTGGACACCGTCTTTTCTTCCCCTATGATGCGGGCGGTGGAGACGGCAAACCTTCTGTTCCCGGGGGCGACCCACCAGTTCTCGGTGCACGATCTGCGGGAGGCGGGGTTCGGCGTATTCGAGAACCGGCCGGTGAAAGAGCTGGTGAAGGACCCGGATTTCCAGAAATGGATCACCCCGGGCTCTGGCTACACCCCGGAAGGGGCTGAGCCCACAGCGGATTTCCACCGGCGGTGCGGCGAGTCGCTTTTGAAGCTGTTCGAGTATATGATCCGGATGGACGTGACCGAGGCCGCCTGCGTGACCCACGGCGGCGTGATCGTCAGCATGCTGAGCCAGCACGCCCTGCCCAGCCGCCGCCCCGAGCAGTGGATGGCGGACCCCGGCTGCGGCTACACCTTGCAGACGGATGTCCAGCTGTGGATGCGGGACAAACTGGTGGAAGCCATCGACATCGTACCCTTTGGGTATGCGGATACCCTGCGGGGCCAGGCCGAAGCCGAGGAGATCTGAAACCTTGTCCTCTTGCGCTGGCCGGTTTTCGCGGCGGGACGCGCTGCGCCCTTGCGAAAATCGGAGCGCGGCGCCAACAACGCCTCGCTGCATCCGCCACTGGCGGCGCTTCGGCGTTGTTGCCCTGCGGGGCCAGGCCGAGGCCGAGGAAATTTAACGGAACAGGGAACTTTTTCCAATCGCATTTTGAGGCGGCCCGTGTGTTGACACGGGCCGCCTCTTTCGATACAATGACGCAGGGTCGTGCTTTTCCGCCCCAAAACTCCCCTTTTTTCCAGGAGGTAATCCCTTGCGTTTTTCCCCTTGTTTTCCGCGCCGCCAATTCCTTAAGTACGCCGGCGTTTCTTCTCTGGCGACGGTCTCCGGCGGCCTTTTGACCGGTTGTGCCTCCCACCCCGGCGGCGAGGAGGATACTCCCTTCGGCATCCCTCGGCAGATCACCGCAGGCGGGCAGCTGCTGGCCACGGTGACCCTCGAGAGTCTGCGGAACGAGCCCATCGGCATCCGCATCAATGAAGTCACCGAGCTGTTGGGCGCAACGTTCCCCGACATTCCCTTCAACCCCAGCATCACAGGATTGACGGGGCTTGTCCGGGTGATGCCCCAGGCAATGATCGAGAGCAGCGGCGAGCTTTTGCTGGTGCTGCCTTATTTTACCAACCGGCAACTCCGCCTTGTGGTAGGGCGGCTGGCCGGCCCCGCCCTGCGCAATAACCGCGACGCCCTGTGCGGGCAGCTCACAGCTCTTCTGAACGAACACGACCCCGAATTGCGGGCTCTGCTCCGAGACGCCATTGGCGGCATCCTGACCCCCTCGGCCCAGGAGCAGAACGAGCGGTTCCTGGACCGTCTGATAAAAAAGCTCCTTGACAGTCTTTCAGAAAATCAGCGACGCCAGCTGGTGGAGGCCATCGTGGGCCTGCTGAAGGATCTCTTGGCCCAAGCATCCGACACCGTGCACCTGCTGATGGTAAAAGGCAGCTTCGACGCCCGATCCGGCGCCAGCGACATCGACGTCGGACTCCACGCCGCCGCCCTGGCCTATACCCTGTACGACGAAGGGAGCGAGCCTCCGCTGCTGGCCGACCTGGTTCCGGCTGGGGAATCCCGGCTGGGCGCGCTCCCCCTGGGAGCGGGGCGGCGCTGGCGGTCCGCCACCCTGCGCATCCTGCCCCGCCGGCTGGCCCTGAGTCTCGACACAGCCACCCTTTCCCTGGGCTGGGATGAGATCTACCCCCTGGTGTTTGCCGCCGCCCGGGTCCTGTTCGGCGAAAAAGCCGGCTGCCTGGCCGTCCCCCTCTATGACCTGGTGCTGAGCTCCTTTGACAGTCTCCAGTATCGGGTAGAAGAGCCGCCCGACGCCGTGCCCGCGGTCTTTCGGCTGCGCCGCCGCTACATCAGCAGCACCCTCTGAAAAGCGGGGCGGGGAGCGGGGAAGAACCAGTTTTCACAATTTTCATATTTGTGTAATTTTTGTGTTGACAGAGCCCAATCCTTTCAGTATAATATCGACGGTCTGTATATTTTTTCGATTGGTGTGTTTCTTTTCAAGTTAAATCAGGAGGTATCCCCCCTATGGCTTTGTCAATTTCGCGCCGCAGCTTCATGAAGTGTGTCGGCATCACAGCATTCGCCACGGCCACCGGCACCCTGATGACGGGGTGCGCCCCTGCGTCCATTGTCGGCGGTTTTGGCGGGTCGATCTCACTTTCCGAAGACGGTGGTACTCCCCTCGCCAACATCTCCCTCACCGGCATGGACTGGTCCCCCTTCAACGTCAGTATCTCGGATATTGAGAGAGAGTTGGGCATTGATCTCCCCGGCGTTGATTTCAATTTCTCAGGCATCAGCTCCGTACTGGGTTTTGGCTGCGCTATGCCCAAGGGTCGGATTGAGAACGTCTCCGGTAAAACCCTGGTCGTTCTGCCCTATTTTACCACCGAAACGCTGGATGAGGTGTTCCAAGATCTGGTCGTACCTCGGATAGGCGATTATA
>HHCFC01400__coassemble_1226_pt1 | contig 47329 bp, 43 predicted proteins | sample HHCFC01400__metabat2_high_PE_029 | metagenome-assembled genome bin HHCFC01400
TATATGGGAAAAGTGGAATTGCACCGCGGTTTTGAGTGTGGTATAGTAAGCGCAGTGTGTTTTTATTTGGAGGGTAAACCCGGGCCGGGTCTGCCTGGATGGAATTTGTAGAGGAAAGTGGGATGCAGATGAATATCGGATTTGATAACAACAAGTACCTTGCCATGCAATCGGCGCATATCCGCGAGCGGATCGAGCAATTCGACAACAAGTTGTACATGGAATTCGGCGGCAAGCTGTTCGACGATTATCACGCTTCCCGCGTGCTGCCGGGCTTTCAGCCGGACTCCAAGCTCCAGATGCTGCTTCAGCTGAAGGATCAGGCCGAGATCATCGTCGTCATCAGCGCAGAAGATATCATCAACAATAAGATCCGGGGGGACTACGGCATCACCTACGATATGGACGTGCTCCGCCTGATTGATGCCTTCCAGGGCGTGGGTCTGTTTGTGGGCAGCGTCTGCGTTACCATGTACACCCCCGAGCCCGAGGTGGAGGCCTTTGAGAAGAAGCTCAACAGCCTGGGGATCCGCACCTTCCGGCACTATAAGATCGCGGGCTATCCCGGCGACGTGGCGCGGATCGTCAGCGACGAGGGCTACGGCAAGAACGACTACATTGAGACCGAGCGCCCCCTGGTGGTGGTGACGGCTCCCGGCCCCGGCAGCGGCAAGATGGCGGTCTGCCTGTCCCAGCTGTACCATGAATACAAGCGCGGGGTGAAGGCGGGTTATGCCAAGTTCGAGACCTTCCCGATCTGGAACCTGCCCCTCAAGCACCCGGTGAACCTGGCCTACGAGGCCGCCACCGCCGACCTGAACGACGTCAACATGATCGACCCCTTCCACCTGGAAGCATACGGCGAGACGGCGGTGAACTACAACCGGGATATCGAGATCTTCCCGGTGCTGAATGCCATGTTCGACCTGATCGCCGGCAAGAGCCCCTACCGTTCGCCCACGGACATGGGCGTCAATATGGCGGGCAACTGCATCGTCAACGACGAGGTCTGCCGCGAGGCCTCCCTGAAAGAGATTCTTCGCCGGTACATGAAGTGCCTGTGCGACCAGAAGGTGGGCGGCACCGCCAAGGACGACCGCTTCAAGCTGGAACTGCTGGTGAACCAGGCGGGGCTGACGGTGGGCAGCCGGGCAGTGGAGCAGCAGGCCCACGCCCGCTCCGAAAAAACCGGCGGCCTGCCTGCGGCGGCCATCGAGCTGCCGGACGGCACCATCGTCACCGGCAAGACCGGCCCGCTGCTGGGCGCGGCATCCTCGGCGCTTCTCAACGCCCTGAAGAAGCTGGCGGGGATTGACCAGGAGATCGAGCTGGTTTCGGCCCGGGCCATCGAGCCGATCCAGAAGCTCAAGACCACCTACTTCGGCAGCAAGAACCCCCGCCTGCACACCGACGAGATTCTGATTGCCCTGTCCAGCTCCATCCTGGAGAACAAATACGCCGAGGCGGCGCTCAACCAGCTGCCCAACCTCAAGGGCTGCGATATGCACTCCACCGTCATCCTCTCCCGGGTGGACAGCGAGACCCTCAACCGTCTGGGGATGTACGTCACCTGCGACCCCATCTATGAGGAAGAGGACCGCAAGTACCACAAGAACTGATCAACGGATTGTAAGAACGCTCCGCACATGGGCCGAAAGCGCCTTTTGTGCGGGGCTTTTCTTGTTTTTGGCCCGCTTGCGGAATCGGCGGGGGCGCTGTTTGGTTTGCCTTTTCCTGCCCCTTCCGCTATACTAGAGCAAAACGCAGAACGCCAATCGAAGAAGGAATTTCTATGGAAAAAATCTTTTTGCTGGAGGATGACCCGGCTCTGGCCCGGGGGATCGGGATGGCGCTGGAAGCGCCCGGGCGGGCGGTCACCCTGGCGGGGACGCTGGGGGAAAGCCGGCCGGTGCTGGCCCGGGAGCGCTTTGACCTGCTGATCCTGGACATCAACCTGCCGGACGGCAGCGGGCTGGATTTGCTGCGTCAGCTGCGGGGGGCGGGGGATCGCACGCCGGTGATCCTGCTGACCGCCAACGACCTGGAACTGGACGAGGTCACCGGCCTCGAGGCCGGGGCGGACGACTACATCACCAAGCCTTTTTCCCTGGCGGTGCTCCGGGCGCGGGTGGCGGCCCAGCTGCGGCGGGGCGCCCCGGCGGCGTCCAGCCCCCTCCGGCTGGGGCCTTTTGCCTTTGATTTCGAGGGGATGGACTTCCGCCGGGCAGGGGAGCCGGTGGAGCTCTCCAAGACCGAACAGAAACTGCTGCGGGTCCTGGTGGAGAACCGGGGCCGCACCGTCCCCCGGCCGATGCTGGCAGAAAAGGTCTGGCCCGATGGGGCGGAAATGGTGGAACCCAACGCCCTCTCGGTGACGGTCAAGCGGCTGCGGGCCAAGCTGGAAGCCGACCCCGCCAACCCCCAATACCTGAAAACGGTGTACGGCCTGGGGTACACCTGGGCGGTGGCCCCATGACCGGCTGGATCGCGGCGGGGGTGATGCTGGCGGCGGCGGTCGGGGTGGTTTTGGGGGAGCGCTGGCGGTCGGCCCGGCTGATCCAGCGGCTGGACGCCATGCTCACCGCCGCCATGGAGGGGGAATTCTCCGAGGCGTCTTTTGACGAGAGCCGCCTCTCCGCCCTGGAAAGCCGGCTGGCCCGGTACCTGGCGGCCAGCGCCCTCTCGGCCCGGAACCTCCAGGCCCAGAAGGACCAGATCAGCGCCCTGATCTCGGATATCTCCCACCAGACCCGCACCCCGGTGGCAAACCTCCAGCTCTATTCCCAGCTGCTGGCAGAACAGCCCCTCACGCCCCAGGGCCGGCGCTGTGCCCAGGCGATTTCCGCCCAGTCGGAAAAACTGCAAACCCTCATCGAAGCCCTGGTGAAGAGCTCCCGGCTGGAAACAGGGATTCTGGCCCTGCACCCCGAGCCGGGGCCCCTGGCCCCCATGGTGGCCCGGGCCGCGGCCCAGTACGCCCCCAAAGCCCGGGAAAAACAGATCCGGCTGACGGTGGGCCCGACCGAAGGGGAGGCCCTCTTTGACCCCAAGTGGACCGAGGAAGCTCTCTGCAACCTGCTGGACAACGCCCTCAAATACACCTCCGCCGGGGGAAGTGTGACGGTGGAGGTCCGGCCCTATGAGATGTTCACGGCGGTCTGTGTCCAGGATACCGGCCCCGGCATCCCGGAGGAGGAACAGGCCAAAATCTTCGGCCGGTTTTACCGGGCCCCGGGGGCGTACCAGGCCGATGGGGTGGGGATCGGGCTGTATCTGACCCGGCAGATTGCGGCGGGGCAGGGGGGATATATCCGGGTGAACAGCGCCCCCGGCCAGGGCAGCCGGTTCTCGCTGTATCTGCCCCGGGGCTAGAATCTGTCCAAACTGTCACATTCAGGAAAGGCCCTGGAAAGATTTCTCTGGTAAAGTCTGTGGTGTCCCAAAGACACACAGACTTTTTTTGTGGGAGGTTTGCTGCATGCACATTTTACAGACCCAAGACCTGAAAAAATATTACGGCGCCGGGGACACCCAGGTGAAAGCCCTGGACGGGGTGAATCTTGCGGTGGAACAGGGGGAGTTTGTGGCCATTGTGGGCACCTCCGGCTCGGGCAAATCCACCCTGCTCCACATGCTGGGCGGGCTGGACCGCCCTACCTCCGGCACTGTAACGGTGGACGGCCAGGAGATTTTTTCCCTGGGGGAGGAGGCGCTGACCATCTTCCGGCGGCGGAAAATCGGCTTTGTGTTCCAGGCGTATAACCTGGTGCCGGTGCTCAGCGTCCGGGAGAACATCGTCCTGCCCATCCAGCTGGACGGCCGGGCGGTGGACGAGGCCTTTGTCCGGGAGGTGGTGGCCACCCTGGGCCTGGAAAAGAAGCTCCAAAGCCTGCCCAGTCAGCTTTCGGGCGGCCAGCAGCAGCGGGTGGCCATCGCCCGGGCCCTGGCGGCCAAACCGGCGATTCTGCTGGCGGACGAGCCCACCGGCAACCTGGACTCCAAAACCAGCCAGGACGTGCTGGGCCTAATGAAGGTGACGGGCCAGAAGTTCGGCCAGACGATGGTGATGATCACCCACAACGAGGAGATCGCCCAGATGGCCGACCGGATCGTCCGGATCGAGGACGGCCGGATCGTGACGCGGTGAGAGGGGGCCTAGACCATGAATATATCCAATCGGGGCTGCATCCGGCGGCTGAGCGTTCGGGCGCTTTTGGCGAGCCGCACCCGGAATGTTGTGGCGGTGCTGTCCATCGCCCTAACAGCGCTGCTCTTCACCAGCCTGTTCACCATCGCCCTTTCCATCAACGAGGGGATGCAGCAGAACAATTTCCGCCAGGCGGGGGGCTTTGCCCACGGCAGTTTCAAGTACCTCACCGAGGAAGAGTTCGACCAGCTGAAAGAACACCCCCTGATCGAGGCCTGGGGTCTGCGGCGCTTTCTGGGGATGCCCACCGGAGCGCCCTTCCACAAATCCCATGTGGAGGTGGGCTATTCCAACGCCAACGAGGCCCACTGGACCTACTGCGACCCGGTGGAGGGCCGGCTGCCCGCCGAGGGCACCAATGAGGCCGCCACCGACACCCACGTTTTGGAGCTGCTGGGGATCACCCCGGCGCTGGGGGCGGAGTTCACCCTCACCTTTGAGGTGGACGGCCGCGAGACCACCCAGATCTTCACCCTCTGCGGCTGGTGGGAGTACGACGAGGCGGTGGTGGCAAACCACGTCCTGATCCCCGAGAGCCGGGTAGACGCCATTCTGGCGGAGGTGGGGGTCACCCCGCCGGGCCGGGACGGGATGACCGGCAGCTGGAACCTGGACGTCATGCTGGAACACGGCGCCCGGTCCATTTCCGCCGACCTCGACGAGATTCTGGCGGACTATGGTTGCCAGACCCAGGACCCCGCCGCCCCGGGTTACATCGCCACCGGCGTCAACTGGGGCTATACCGGGGCCCAGCTGTCCGACCGGCTGGACCCCTCGGTGGTTCTGGTGATCGGGGTCATGCTGGCCCTGATCCTCTTCACCGGGTATCTGATCATCTACAACGTGTTTCAGATCTCGGTGGCGGGGGATATCCGATTTTATGGCCTGCTGAAAACCATCGGCACCACCCCCCGGCAGATCCGGCGAATCATCCGGATCCAGGCCCTGATCCTCTCGGCGGCGGGCATCCCGGCGGGCCTGGCGCTGGGCTGGCTGGTGGGCGGGGTGCTGACCCCCTTCATCACCGCCCAGCTCAACGACGTCACCCCCACCGTATCGGTCAGCCCGGTTCTGTTCGGGGCGTCGGCCCTCTTCGCCCTGGGCACCGTCCTGATCTCCTGCCGCCGCCCCGGCCGCCTGGCGGGCCGGGTCTCGCCGGTGGAGGCGGTGCGCTACACCGAGGGCGGCGCCCCCCGCCGCAGAATCAGCCGGAAGGGGAAAGGCGTCTCTCTTTTCTCCATGGCCTGGGCCAACCTGGGCCGCAGCCGGGGCAAGACCGCCATCACCGTCTTGTCCCTGTCCCTGGCGGTGGTGCTGCTGACCCTGACGGTCACCTTTGCCGCCGGCTTTGATATGGACAAATACACGGCCCACTTCACCGCCACCGATTTCATTCTGGCCGACGCGGGGAAACTTCAGGTGGGGAGTGTGGGCTTCAACCGCGGTATGGCCGTAACCGAAGAAACCATCGCCGCCGTCAACGCCCAGGGCGGCATTACTGAAAGCGCCCGGGTCTACGGCCAGACCAAGGGGATGAATGAGTTTATCCCGGAGGAGCGGTTTGTTGCAAACAACAGCCAGTGGTATTCAGAGGAATCTCTGAAATGGCTGATGGACCACACCCAGCGCAGCGAGGCGGGGCTGCTGGCAGACGGCGTCCAGCTCTGCGGGATGGAACCCTTCGCCCTAAATCATCTGACGGTATTGGAAGGGGACCTGGAAAAACTGAAAGAGCCCGGCGGGAACTGGATTGCCGCCGTCTATCATGAGGACGACTACGGCGCGCCGGTGTGGGAGAGCAACTGGGCCAAACTGGGGGATACGGTGACCATCCGGTACATTGAGGAGTTTGAGTACTGGGACAACGCCACCGGGGAAATCATCCCCATCGACCAGGTAGGGGCGGCCTATGAGGCGGGCCGCAGCATCACCTCCTACGCCAAGACCTACCGGGACGTGGATTACACGGTGGCCGCCCTGGTGACGGTGCCCACAGCCCTGAGCTATCGGTATTATGGGGACGACAGCTTTATCCTCAACGACCAGACTTTTATCCGGGACAGCGGCACCGCCGACGTCATGTATTATGCCTTTGATACCACCGACGAGGCCAACGCCGGGATGGAATCCTTTTTGAAAGACTACACCGAAAATATGAACCCCCAGCTGGACTACGAGAGCAAGGCCACCTTTGCCGGGGAGTTTGCCAGCATCCGGGGGATGTTCCTCCTCCTGGGCGGGGCGCTGAGCTTCATTGTAGGGCTGGTGGGGGTGCTGAACTTTGCAAACGCCATCCTCACCGGCATCACCGCCCGCCGCCGGGAGCTGGCGGTGCTCCAGTCCATCGGGATGACCGCCCGCCAGCTGCGCGCCATGCTGGCCCTGGAGGGGCTGCTCTACACCGCGGGGGCGGTGGCTCTGGCCCTGGGGCTGATCCTGATCAGCGCGCCCTTCCTGGGGCCGGCCCTCAACCGGATGATCTGGTTTTTCAGCTACCATTTCACCCTCTGGCCCGTGGGGGTGGTGCTGCCCCTCTTCGCGGTGCTGGGGGTGGGCATCCCGGTTTTGACCAGCCGGGCCGCCCAGCGCACCCCGGTGGTGGAGCGGCTGCGGCAGGAATAAGCGGATAAACCGGCCCCGCAGAGAAAAACCCCCGGCGGCTTCTCGCTCTGAGAGGCCGCCGGGGGTTCTGTATTGAGGAAAAAAGAAAGAGCTGAACTTTTCACAAAGAAAAGCTCAGCTCCTGGTGCGGATAAGAGGACTTGAACCTCCACCGAGTTGCCCCGATTAGAACCTGAATCTAACGCGTCTGCCAATTCCGCCATATCCGCATATTCTTTTGTGTTCCGTCCGGCGTGTCGCCCGGAACGTTTGTTATTATACCACGGGCGGGAAAAATGTCAAGCACTTTTTTCGGCTTTTTCTGACAAAAAATTGTTTGAAAAATCTTGCACTCTGTCAGGGCGGGAAAGGGCGCAAAATGGGCCCGGATGTGATACAATAAAAACTGCGTTTGAAACAGCGCAGAACGAAGAATAAAGAGGGAAGCCATGGATTACGTATTTTTTATCGCCGGTACACTGCTGATGTTCTACATGGGCCTGCGGAGTACCCTGTTCCGCCTTCGGCTGATGCGCCAGGGGCAGAGGGTAGAGGCCCGGGTGGCCGGCACCGTCCAGAGCCGCCAGGGCACCGCCTATCTGCTGGAGTTTGCCACGGCGGGGGGGAGCCATCGCCTGCAATACCCGGCCCCCCGCAAGGGCAAGGGCCTGCCCATGGGCAGCCAGGTGGTGCTCTACTATGACCCCGACCACCCCGAGAAACTCTATGTCCAGGGCGACAAGGCCGTTCTGGGGGCAGAGGTGGTCTATTATGTTCTGACGGCGGCGCTGGTTGTCCTGTCGGTGCTGCTGGCTGTGCAGTGAGAAAGGGGGCCGAACCATGATTCTGGAATATGCGCGCACCACCGAGCCGGGGGCCTGGCAGCTGGTCTTTCGGGCGGATGCCGATGAGCTGGCCCGGGCCATCGAGGCCGTGGAGGCGGGGCCCGACGCCCCAAAAGAAGAGGCGGATCTCCTGACCGAGGCCGTCAACCGGGCCATCCTGACGGGCTTTTCGCCCCTGTACGCCCAGCTGGTGGGGGAGCGGGGGATCATCCCCGTCACCGACCCGGATTTCAGCCTGCTGGCGGTCAACCGGGCCGAGGGGTTCCGGGCGGGGGCGGAGTTCTTCGCCCTGCCCGAGGAGCTGACGTTGGAGCGGTACACCGGCTTTGTCCAGGCGGTCCAGCCCCACCCCATCCGGCCTCTGACCATCGAGCTGGAGGTCAACCAGCACCACGGCGAAGAGGACCGGGCCGCCGACGCCGCGGGCAAACAGGCCCTGCGGGCCCGGGTGACGGCCGAACTCTATGAAAAACGCTGTGCCCAGGCCCGGGCCCTAGCACAGCAGAAGCTGATCTACCAGCTGGGCGGCCAGGTCAAGGGCCCGCTGCCCAAACAGCTGGTGGCGGGCAACTACTTCGCCGAGCAGCGCCGCTTCAACCTGAGCCTGCAGGCCCGGGGGGTCAACTTCGACCAGTACCTCCAGGTGCGGGGCCAGACGGTGGAACAGTTCCGCGCCGAGCTCCACGCCGAGGCCGAGCAGAAACTCCGCAGCCGTCTGGGTCTTTTGCTGGTGGCCGGGCGGGAAAATCTCTGGCCCACCGAGGCCGAGGTAGCCGAGGCTCTGGCCCAGTGGGACGAGAAGCGGGACGGGGAGCGCACCTTCCCCGCCAACGACGCCCGCAAGGCCCGCCAGAAGATCGCTTCCAGCCGGGCGGCCGGGTATGTGGTGGCCCACTCCACCCTGACGCCGCCCCCGGCCGAGCCGGTGGCGGCAGCCCCCGGTAAATAAACAAAACACCCCTGTTTCCCTTTCGGGAAGCAGGGGCTTTTTTATGGCAGATGCGGCACGGTCCGTTACCAGCGGGAACCCATGTCGGTAAAGGCCATCAGGATGCAGTCCACCCCGAAGGCGAGGAGCAGAAAAGCCACCAGATACCCCACGGTGAATAGGGCCAGGAAGGGCTGGAAGAGCATCATAAAGCCCAAAACCAGCCCGAGGGTGTTGACGATCAGGGAGAAATAATAGTAAAAGGAGCCGCCCATCAGCCGGATGACCCCCACATGGGCCAGACGGCTGATGCAGTGGGTTATGAACCACAGGGGGAACAACAGAGAAACGATCCGCTCTGCGATGCCGGGGTAGGCCAGCAGGGCGATGCCGGTCATGATGCTCAGGATACCCGAGATCAGGGAGACGGCGGGCCCGAAGCCGGTGAACCGCTCGGCTTTGATGTAAATCACAATGTCACAGATGCCGGTGATCACGGCGGCGATGCCGTAGAGCACCGCAATCCCGGTGAACATACTCCGGGGCTGCAAAAAGGTGAACAGACCCAGAAGGATCAGGCAGACCCCCATCAAAAACTGGCTCCACCCAAAACCGGAACGACCTCTCATTGCTGTGCGCCCCCTTCCGCCAGAAGCTCCATGAATTCCTCGCCGGTGATGGTTTCCTTCTCGTACAGGTGCCGGGCCAGCCGGTCCAGGGCCTGGCGGTTGTCCGCCAGAATCTTGCGGGCCTTGGCGTGCTGCTGCTTGACCAGGGCCACGACTTTCTGGTCGATGGCCTGCTGGGTCTCGGCAGAGCAGGCCAGGGCGGTGTCCCCGCCCAGATACTGGTTGTTCACCGTCTCAAAGGCTACCATGTCGAATTCGTCGTTCATGCCGTAGCGGGTAATCATGGCCCGGGCCAGCTTGGTGGCCTGCTCGATGTCGTTGGAAGCGCCGGTGGTGATCTGGCCAAAGACCTCCTCCTCGGCGGCGCGGCCGCCGGTCAGGGTGGCGATCTTGTCTTCCAGCTCCTCCTTGGTCAGCAGGTTTTTGTCGCTCTGCTCCACCTGCATGGTGTAGCCCAGGGCCCCCGAGGTGCGGGGGATGATGGTGATTTTCTGGACCGGGGCCGAGTGGGACTGCTTGGCGGCCACCAGGGCGTGGCCGATCTCGTGGTAGGCCACCACCTTTTTCTCCTGGTCCGAGAGGATGGCGTTTTTCTTCTGGTAGCCTGCAATGACCACCTCGATGCTCTCCTCCAGGTCGGCCTGGCAGACGGTGGTGCGGCCCGCCCGCACCGCCCGCAGGGCGGCCTCGTTGATGATGTTGGCCAGCTCGGCGCCCGAGGTGCCGGCGGCCATCCGGGCGATGGTGTGGAAATCTACGTCCGGCTCGGTCTTGATCTTCCGGGCGTGGACCTTCAGGATGGCCTCCCGGCCCGCCAGGTCGGGCAGCTCTACCGGCACCCGGCGGTCAAACCGGCCGGGGCGGGTCAGGGCCGGGTCGAGGGATTCGGGCCGGTTGGTGGCCGCCAGAATGATCACCCCGTTGCTCCCCTCAAAGCCGTCCATCTCGGTCAAAAGCTGGTTCAACGTCTGCTCCCGCTCGTCGTTGCTGGTCATCTGGCCGTCCCGCTTTTTGCCGATGGCGTCGATCTCGTCGATGAAGACGATGCAGGGGGCTTTTTCTTTTGCCTGCTTGAACAGGTCCCGCACCTTGGAGGCGCCCATGCCCACAAACATCTCCACAAACTCCGAGCCGGAGATGGAGAAGAAGGGGACCCCCGCCTCACCGGCCACGGCCTTGGCCAGCATGGTTTTGCCGGTGCCCGGAGGGCCCACCAGCAGAACGCCCTTGGGCATGGAGGCGCCCACGTCGGTGTATTTCTTGGGGTTGTGGAGGTAGTCCACAATCTCGGCCAGGTTTTCCTTGGCCTCGTCCTCACCGGCCACATCCGCAAACCGGATGCCGTCCGAGGACTGGACATAGACCCGGGCGTTGCTCTTGCCCATCCCGAAGGACATGGCGTTTTTGCCGCCCATCTGCTCCATCATCTTTTTGTTCATGTACTGCCCCAGGCCGATGAAGATGACCAGCGGCAGGACAAAGGAGAGCAGAAAACTCAGGATGGGGGAGCCCTCGTCCCCCACATCGCTGGCAAAGGTCGCGCCGGAATCATGGAGCCGCTCGGTGAGGGTGGGGTCGTACATGGCGCCGGTCTGATAAAGTTTTGTGTTGTCTTTGTTGCTGAAGGTGATTTCGCTGTCGGTGATCTCTACCTGGCCGATGTCCTGGTCCTCGATCATGTCCATAAAGGTGCCGTAGTCCACAGACTCGATCTGCGGCGCCAGCAGGAACGACGGTACAATCAAATTAAAGAGAAACAGGACGGCTAACACCAGCCCATAGTAGTAGATCAGAGGCTTTTTGGGACTTTTGACTTCTTTCATATTACAGTCTCCTCCTCTGGCTTGGATTGTACGCTAACGTACAATTTTGTGGACGAACCAAGTGTAGCCCTTTTCTGCGGCACTGGGATGGATAAAGTGTGAATAAAGTGAAAACAAAAGCGCCCCCGCGCCCGGGAGGGCGCAGGAGCGCGAACGGTCAGGGGTTAGGCGGGGTCCACCCCTTCAAACTGGCTGTTGTAGAGCTTGGCGTAGAAGCCGTTCTGAGCCAGCAGCTGGTCGTGGCTGCCCTGTTCGATGATGTGGCCGTCCTTCATCACCAGGATCACGTCCGCCTCCCGGATGGTGGAGAGCCGGTGTGCCACAATGAAGCTGGTGCGGCCCTGCATCATCCGGGCGAAGGCTGCCTGAATCCGGATCTCGGTCCGGGTATCGATGGAGCTGGTGGCCTCGTCCAGGATCAGCATGGGGGGCAGGCAGAGCATGACGCGGGCGATGCAGAGCAGCTGTTTCTGGCCCTGGCTGATGTTGCCGCCGTTCTCGGTGATGACGGTGTCATACCCCTTGGGCAGACGGCGGATGAAGCTGTGGGCGTGGGCTGCCTTGGCCGCCGCGATGATCTCCTCCTCGGTGGCGTCGGGCTTGCCGTAGGCGATGTTCTCCCGCACCGTTCCGGCCCGCAGCCAGGTGTCCTGCAACACCATGCCGTAGCTGCCCCGGAGGGAGGCCCGGGTCACGTCCCGGATATCCTGGCCGGAGACCGAGATTCGGCCGCTGTTCACGTCGTAGAACCGCATCAGCAGGTTGATCAGGGTGGTCTTGCCGCAGCCGGTGGGTCCCACAATGGCGATCCGCTGGCCGGGTTTCACGTCCAGGTTGAAGTTCTCGATCAGGGGCCGGTCGGGCAGATAGCGGAAGGCCACATCCTCCAGCACCACATGGCCGTCCGGCTGGAGGGCGGGGGCGTTCGGCGCCTCGGGGATCTGGTCCTCGGCGTCCAGCAGCTCGAACACCCGGGCGGCGCAGGCCAGAGCGTTCTGCAGCTCGGTCACAACGCCCGAAATCTCGTTGAAGGGCTTGGTGTACTGGTTGGCGTAGCTCAAAAAGATGCTCAGCTGGCCGATGGTCAGCCCGCCCGCCACGGCGTAAAGGGCGCCCACCAGGCCCACCCCAGCGTAGACCAGGTTGTTGACGAAACGGGTGGCGGGGTTGGTCAGGCTGGAGAAGAAGATGGCCTTCAGGCTCGCATTTTGGAGCCGGTCGTTCACCTCGTCAAAGGCGTTCAGGCTCTCGTCCTCGTAGCCGAAGGCCTGGACCACCTTCTGGCCCTCGATCATCTCGTTGACCAGGGCGGTCTGTTCGCCCCGGACGCTGCTCTGCCGCTGGAAGTAGCCGTAGCTCCGCTTGGCGATAAAGCTGGCCACCACAAAGCTCAGGGGGGTGATGCAGACCACCACCAGGGTGATGGGCACATTCTCCCGCAGCATGAAGAGCAGGGTGCCGAAGATGGTCAATACGCCGGTGAACAGCTGGGTGAAGCCCATCAAAAGGCCGTCGGCGAAGGTGTCCACGTCGGCGATCATCCGGCTGACGATGTCGCCGGAGGGGTGGCTGTCCAGATAGGACAGGGGCAGGCGCTGCAATTTGTGGATGGCGGCGTTCCGCAGATCCCGGGAGACCGAGAAGGTGATCCGGTTGTTGCAGACGCTCAGGCACCACTGGGCGAACGCGGCCAGCGCCGCCACGATCACAATGCTGCGGACGATGCCCAGCACCCCGGGCAGATCCACCGCCCCGGGGCCGAGCATTAAGTCGATGGCATCGCCGCAGAGGATGGGGATATACAGCTGGGCGGCCACGCTGCCGGCGGCCACCAGAAGGCTGCACGCCACAAAGGGGGCATAGGGCCGGATGTGGCGGAGCACACGGCGCAGAGTGGCCTTGCTTTGCGCAGGGGTCAGGCTGCTTTTCTTTTTTGCGCTTGCGGCCATTACTGTGCGCCTCCTTTCTTGAACTGGCTCTCATAGATTTCGCGGTAGACCGGGCACTGTTCCAGCAGATAGCTGTGGGTGCCCACCCCCACCAGATGGCCGTCGTCCAGCACCAGAATCTGGTCGGCGTGCTGGAGGCTGGCGGCCCGCTGGCTGACGATAAAGACGGTCATGTCCCCGGGCAGGGCGGCCAGAGCTTTCCGCAGGGCCGCGTCGGTGGCGAAATCCAGGGCGCTGGCGCTGTCGTCCAGAATCAGGATCTTGGGTTTGCCCACCAGGGCTCGGGCGATGGTCAGACGCTGTTTCTGGCCGCCCGAGAGGTTGCGGCCGCCCTGCTCCACCGGCTCGTCCAGCCCCAGGGGCTTGGAGCGGACGAACTCAGCGGCCTGGGCGGTCTCCAGGGCCTCCCAGAGCTCTTGATCGGTGGCGTCCCGGCGGGCCCAGAGGAGGTTCGAGCGGATGGTGCCGCTGAACAGCTGGGCCCGCTGCATCACCACGCTGACGGCCCCCCGCAGCTCGGCCCGAGGGTAAGAATCCACCGGCAGGCCGAAGATCTCCACACAGCCCTCGGTGGCGTCGTAAAAGCGGGGGATCAGGTTCACCAGGCTGGATTTGCCGCTGCCGGTGCCGCCGATGACGCCGATGGTCTGGCCCCGCTTGGCGGTAAAGCTGATGTTATACAGGCTGGGTGCGCCGGCTCCCGCATAGGTCAGGGCCACCCGGTCGAACCGGACGGCGTCCTGGGCCTTGTCGTCGGGGGTCTGGCGGGTCCGCTTCTCGGGGAAAGTCATGCTGGGCTGGGTGTCCAGCACCGCCTGCACCCGGCTGGCGCAGGCCAGGGCCTTGCTCACCTGGACGATCAAGTCGGCCAGCTTCACCAGCTCCACCAGGATCTGGGTCATGTAGTTCACCAGGGCGATCACGTCGCCGGACTCCATTCCGCCCACGTTGATCTGGATGGCGCCCACATAGAGCAGGGCGATGATGGCCAGGTTGACGATGACATAGGTCATGGGGTTCATGAGGGCGGAGCGGTGGCCCACGTGGAGCTGCAAGCTGGTGAGCAGGCCGTTGGCCTCCTCAAACCGCTGGACTTCGCTCTCCTCCTTGCCGAAGGCCCGGACCACCCGCACGCCGGTCAGGTTTTCCCGGGTCAGGCCCAGCACCCGGTCCAGCCGGGCCTGCACCGTCCGGTAGAGGGGCCGGGTGATGACCATGACGCCGAAGACCACCACCGACAAAAGGGGGATGGCCACCACAAAGATCCAGGCGGCCTTGGCGTTCACAGTGAAGGCCAGGACCATGGCCCCCAGGATCACAAAGGGGCTGCGCAGGAACAGACGGAGGAAGAGATTCAAACCGCTCTGCACCTGGTTCAGGTCGCTGGTCATCCGGGTGATGAGGGTGCTGGTGCCCAGAGTGTCCATCTCCGAGAAGCCCAGCTTCTGGATGTGCTCATAGAGGGCGTGGCGGAGGGCGGTGGAATAGCCCACCGCCGCCTTGGCGGAAAAATACTGGGCGGTCAGGCTGCAGGTCAGGCCGATGGCCGCCAGCACCAGCAGCAGGCCGCACCGGACCAGGATATAGCGGATATCCCCGGCCGCAATGCCGACGTTGACGATATCCGCCATCACCAGAGGCACAAAGAGGTCGAAGGTGGCCTCCAACATCTTGAACAGTGGGGCAATGACGCTTTCTTTCCTGTATCCGCTCAAATAAGAGAGCATTTTTTTCAAAACAACAGGACTCCTTTCTTCTCAGACTCGCTCTTTAGTATAACGCAAAATACGCCGAAATACCAGCCTCCCGGCGGGGTGCAAAACCGGCCTTTTGGGGCGGGGGCGCCTTTGCCCCAAGGAAAAAGATTGTGAAAAACGGGGTTTCCTGCTATACTACCCCTAACAGGAGAAAACTGGAACTTTCAGGAGGCAGATATGGTGAGAAGGGCAGGGCGTATACGGTTCCGGCCGGTGGGCGCGCGGCAGAACGAGGCGGCCGCGCCGGTGTATGGGCCGACCACCACGGGTTGCCCGGTGGTGGAGCAGGCGGTGGAGCGGCTCTACGCAGCGGGGCCGGAGGAGAGCATGGAGCGGTTTTGGAGCCTGATGAGCGCGCTGAACTATGCGCTCCAAATCGAGACCGACGTGCTGATCCCGCTGGAACTGGCCCCCGGGGTGCACGATTCGGCCGCCCCCTGGGGCGAGCACCCCATCCCGGCCCAGCGGGCGGGGACCCTGCGGCACTGGGTGCTCCGCACCGAAAAGGGCAAAAACTTTTTGCCCTTGTTTACATACAGCGGCGCGCTGACCGAGAGCCAGAGCACTGCGGGCCGCCCGGTGATTCAGCGCCGGATGCTGGACGCCATGGAGATGGTGCTGGGCAGCGACCGGCTGGACGGGGTGGTGATCAACCCCTGGGGCCGCTCGGCTACCTTAGATAAAGCATTGCTGCGGGGGCTTCTGCGGGCCGAGCCCACCGAACCGGAACCCGGGGAGGCCGAGGCCCAGAAGGGGCTGGAAGCCGCCCAAAAAGGGGACTGGGCGGCGGCGGCCGCGTGTTACCAGGCGTCCTCGGAGCTGGGTTGCCCCGCGGGCACCCGGCTTCTGGCGGAGTGTACTTACAACGGCCAGGGGGTGAAAAAGAGCCTGCTCGAGGCCATGCGCCTGTGGCAGAAGGCCGCCGACGCGGGGGATATCCTGGCCGTCGTGGCCCTGGGGGACCGCTCGGCCGAGAGCTGCCCCGGCGACCCCGGCCGGGCGCTGCTTTACTACCGCCGGGCCCAGGAGCTGGCGGCGGATCAGCCGGACATCGACTATCAGCCCCTGCTCTGCCTGCGGCTGGCCCAGTACGAGACCCGCTACACCTCGGCGCGGGAGGCGCTTCTGCTGGCTGCCGAGGCCAAGCGGGGCTTTGGGGTGCGCCAGCGGAACGGGGACCCGGCGGCGGGGCCGCTGCTGGCCCAGGCGGACGCTCTGGCGGCCGAGCTTTTGGCCCGCCCCCAGCCCAAAGCCGCGTATAACACAGAACCTTCACAAATGGGCTAAGGTTTTGCCATATCCAAACGGTAGTATATTAGCGAGCAAAATCTGCCGCCCCGGGCGGCGTTCAGAAATGGAGAGGGAAAGAACATGAGCAAAGTGATCGGAATCGATCTCGGCACCACCAACTCCTGTGTGGCCGTGGTTGAGGGCGGCAAGCCGGTGGTCATCGCCAACGCCGAAGGGGAGCGCACCACCCCCAGCGTGGTGGCCTTTACCAAGGACGGCGAGCGGCTGGTGGGCGGCGCGGCCAAGCGCCAGCTGGCCACCAACGCGGGTCGGACGGTGACCAGCATCAAGCGGGAGATGGGCACCGACTACCGGGTGCGGATCGACGGCAAAGAGCTGACCGCCCAGGAGATCAGCGCCATGATCCTCACCAAACTCCGCCGGGATGCCGAGAGCTACCTGGGGGAGAAGGTCACCGAGGCCGTCATCACGGTGCCCGCCTACTTCGACGACAGCCAGCGCAAGGCCACCCAGGATGCGGGCCGGATCGCGGGGCTGGACGTGCTGCGGATCATCAACGAGCCCACCGCCGCGGCGGTGGCCTATGGCCTGGACAACGAGGCGCCCCAGAAGATCCTGGTCTACGACCTGGGCGGCGGCACCTTTGACGTCTCCATCATCGAGATCGAGGACGGCACCTTTACGGTGCTGGCCACCGGCGGCGACACCCGGCTGGGCGGCGACGATTTCGACCAGCGGATTGTGGACCACCTGGTCCATGAATTCAAAAAGACCGACCGGATCGACCTCACCCGGGACCCCGCCGCCATGGGCCGGCTGAAAGAGGAGGCTGAAAAGGCGAAGAAGGAGCTTTCCTCCTCGCCCACGGCCCAGATCAATCTGCCCTTTATCGCAGTGGGCAAGGACGGCCCCCATCACATGGATGTAACCCTGACCCGGGCTCAGTTCGAGATGATGACCGGGGACCTTTTGGCCCGCACCATCGACCCGGTGAACAACGCCCTGCGGGACGCGGGGATCTCGGCCGGTGAGCTGGGCAAGGTGCTGCTGGTGGGCGGCAGCACCCGGATGCCCGCCGTGGCCCGCCAGGTGCGGGAGATTCTGGGCAAAGAGCCCAGCCACGCCCTCAACCCCGACGAGTGCGTCGCCATGGGCGCGGCCATCCAGGGCGGGCTGCTGCAGGGCGGCGGCAAGCTGGCCGGAGCCACCGGCGCGGCGGCCCAGGGCCTGGTCCTGATGGACGTCACCCCCCTGACCCTCTCCATTGAGACTTTGGGCGGCGTAGCCACCCCCCTGATCACCCGGAACAGCATGATCCCCACCCGGAAGAGCCAGATATTCACCACCGCCCGGCCTATGCAGACCTCGGTGGAGATCAACGTCCTTCAGGGCGAGCGGCATTTCGCCCGGGACAATAAGTCCCTGGGCAAATTCAAGCTCAACGGCATCCGCAGCGGCTTTTCCTCCCGCCCCCAGATCGAGGTGACCTTTGACATCGACGTAAACGGCGTGGTCAAAGTCTCCGCCAAGGACCTGGGCACCGGCCGGGAGCAGAATATCACCATCACCGGCAGCACCAACCTGTCGGAGCGGGAAATTCAGCAGGCCATGGCGGATGCGGCGGCCTACGAGGCCGAGGACGCCCGCCGCAAACAGCGGCTGGAGCTCCACAACCACGCCGAGATCCTGGCTTATAAAGTGGAAGAAGCCCTGAACAAAACCAAAAGGGAACTGGAAAAGGACGAGAAAAACGCGGTCAAGACCGATCTGGCCAACCTGCGCCGCTGCCTGCGGAAGGATAAGCCGGAGCGGATGAACGACATGGAGGAAACCGCCCTCCGCCAGGCCAAGGAGAAACTGGAGGCCAGCGCCGCCCACCTGATGACCCTCTATTACAGCGAGGGCGGCCAGCAGGACCCCCAGGACCCCACGGTCTAAAGGAGCGCCCGGTTCAGAAAGGATAAAGCAGTATGGGTTTTTACTTTGGCGGCTTTGATCTGATGTTCACCCTGGTGTTCTGCCTGGTGTTCGGGCTGATCGTATTTCGGATCGTCCAGGGGGTTTCCTCCTGGAACAAGAACAATCACTCCCCCCGGCTGACGGTGGAGGCCATCATCACCGGCAAACGGCAGGAGGTCCACCACCATCACAGCGCCGACAACACGGCGATGCACACCTCCACCAGCCACTATGTAACCTTCCAGGTGGAGAGCGGCGACCGGATGGAGCTGTATGTCCCGGGGTCGGAGTATGGGATGCTGGCCGAGGGGGACCGGGGCCGGCTGACCTTCCAGGGCACCCGGTACCTGGGCTTTGAGCGGCTTTAAAGCGGATTCGAGTTTGAGAGAGAGGAATCGAGAGAATGAAAGAAAACAAGACGCGTTCGGCGCTGCTGGTGATTGATATGGAGAACGGCTTCATTGACCCCCGCAGTGCCCATTGCATCCGGGGCGCTGCGGCCACCGTCCCGGCCTGCTGCCGGGCGGTGGAAACGGCCCGGGAGAAGGGAATTCCCGTGTTTTTCGTCAAGCGGATCTACCGCACCGACGGCAGCGACGTGGAGCTGACCCGCTACGGCGGCTGGAAGGCCGGCGGCCGGGCCATGGGCCCCTCGTCGGACGGCTTTAACAGCGCCCAGGCCCCCGAGGGTCTGCGCCCGCTGCCGGGGGATTACAGCATCATCAAACCCCGGTGGAGCGCCTTTTTCCACACCGAGCTGGACCTGATTCTCCGGCGGCTGGGGGTGCGGACGGTGATCCTCACCGGCACCACCACCCCCAACTGCGTGCGGACCACGGCCTACGACGCCAACGCCCTGGAATACAATGTGGTGGTCCTGTCGGACTGCTGCTCCTCCCAGACCGAGGAAATCCAGCGGGTCAACCTGGAGGACATGGAGCGGATGGGCGCGCTGGTCCTCACCGGGGCCGAGTTCGAGTCCTACGACGAGAATACCGTCTCCGACCTGAGCGAGAGCATCCGGGCGGAGATGTACGCCGCCGACTTCCAGCCGGAACCCTTCGGGGCCGAGGGCTGGGCCGACCGCTGGTAATTTTTGATCCGAAATTTTACTGCCGGGGGCGCTGTCTCCTCTTAAAGAGGGGGGGCGGCGCTCCCGGTTTTTGCACTCCCCCCGGCGGCTGGAAAAATTTCCTGTGGATAGGCCCGGCGTTTCTGCATACCCTGTTGTGGAGGGATGGATTATGAAGAAACACCGAATCGCGACCTATCTATTTTGGATTCTCCTGGCCGAGGGGGTGGGCGGCGCGGCCGGCTGGCTCACCCGGGACAGCGTCGGCCTCTACACCGAGAGCATCGTACAGCCGCCCCTTTCGCCCCCCGCCTGGGTGTTCCCGGTGGTCTGGGGTCTGCTCTATGCCCTGATGGGGATCAGCGCGGCCCGGATCGCCCTGGCCCCCGGCGCCCGGGACCGGTCCCGCAGCCTCTGGATTTTTGGGCTTCAACTGGCCATGAACTTTTTCTGGAGCATCCTCTTTTTCAATTTCCAGCAGTTCGGGCTGGCGCTGCTCTGGCTGGGGGCCCTCTGGGGGGTCATCCTCTGGATGATCGGCTCCTTCCGGGAGATCGAAAAAACCGCCGCCTTTCTCCAGCTGCCCTACCTGGCCTGGGTCACCTTTGCGGCCTATCTGAATTTGGGGGTCTGGCTGCTGAATTGACCCCGCCCGTCCTCGCCCTGTCCCGGCAAATCCATCTGCCGGGGCGGGGCGAATTGTTTTTGTAAATGTCTCGCAAAACCCCCGGGCTGGTGATACAATAGGGGAGAGAAAACCAGGGGGCGCCGCCCCCGGCAGGAGGGGACCATGGTGCAGAACTATCTCTCGGTGATGAGCCGCAGCACAAAATTCAAGTGTCTCGGGGTGTTGGCCCTGGCGCTGGCGGGGTCGTTTTTGGCCTCCCTCTGGCCGGTCCGTCTGGGCGAGGTGTACACCGCCATTTCGGACGGCCGGATCTCCACCCTGGCCCAGGGGGCGGGGGCGGCCATCACGGTCTGCCTTTTGTTCCAGCAGCTGATCAAACCCATCGACGAGGTCTACCGGTTCATGGATGAGACGGCCTCCTCCCTGGTCAAGGCGAAAGCCCTGCTGGAGGTCACCGCCAGCCAGCCCGACCAGGTGTTCGGCCGCCGTTCCAGCGGCGAGCCCCTGACCTCGCCGGAGATCCATCTGGAACAGGTGCTGGTCACCAACCCCGAAAAGGACAAGCCCCTGGCCCTCTACGAGGATCTGACCATCCCCGGCGGGCAAAAGGTGGCGCTCCAAGGAGTCTCCGGCTGCGGCAAAACCACCCTGGTCCGCTGCCTCAACCGGTATTACCCCTACACGCAAGGGCGGGTCACCCTCTTTGGGCGGGACCTGGATTCCTACAGCCAGGAGGAATTGACCGCCCTTGTCTACTACCTGCCCCAGAGTACCTTTTTCTTCGCGGGGAACGTGAAGGATAACCTGGTCTATGGCCTGGAGGAACCCCCGGCGGACCAAATTCTGCTGGACGCCCTGGGCAAAGCCTGCCTGGTCGGGGACTATGAGGGGGTCCTCTGCTCCGACCCGGCCCAGGCCCTGACCCGCCCGGTGAGCAAGGGGGCGGCCAACCTTTCAGGCGGCCAGCGGCAGCGGCTGGCCCTGGCCCGGGCCATTTTGCGCCGGCCCAAGCTGTACATCCTGGACGAGAGCACCGCCAACCTGGACGGCCGCACCGCCGACCTGGTCCTCACCAACCTGGAACGCCACGCCGAGACGATCGGGGCGGGGATTCTCTACATCGCCCACGACCCCAGCGTCGCCCGCCGGTGCGACACCACCATCGAGCTCACCAACAAAATGGTCGCCGGGGCCCGGCAGACCGTGGGGCAATCCAGCTGAAACAGGGGAGGCGAGACAAAATGAAAACCCTCTACATCATCGGCGGCACCATGGGGGTGGGCAAGACCACCGTCTGCCAGCTGCTGAAACACCAGCTGGACCGGGCGGTCTTTCTGGACGGGGATTGGTGCTGGGACGCCCACCCCTTTGCAGTCACCGAGGAAACCAAGGCCATGGTGCTGGATAACATCTGCCATCTGTTGAATAATTTCCTGGCCTGTTCCGCCTACGAACATGTGGTTTTCTGCTGGGTGCTCCACCAGCAGGAGATTCTTGACACCCTTTTGGCCCGGCTCAACACCGCCGGGTGCCGGGTGGAGGTGGTTTCCCTCGTCTGCGGGGAGTCGGCCCTCCGCCGCCGTCTCCAGCGGGACATGGAGGCCGGGCTGCGTCAGCCGGACGTGATCGAGCGGAGCGTGGCGCGGCTGCCCCTCTACGATTCCCTCCGGACCCGGAAACTGGATGTCTCGTCCCTGACGCCCCCGCAAGCTGCGGCGGAGATTCTCCGCCTGGCCGGGGAGGGGGACGGGGCTTGTGCAGAACCCCCCGCGTCTGGTATACTGAATACACTCTGATTTAGAAAACCCTGCGGCCCCGCCGGGCGGCAGAAGATCTCTTTTACAACGAAAGGAGCAACCCTATGTTACAGGCTGGTACCAAAGCGCCGGATTTCACCTTGCTGGATAAGGACGGCCAGACCGTCCGTCTGTCCGATTTTGCGGGCAAAAAGGTGGTCCTCTATTTTTATCCCCGGGACAATACCCCCGGCTGCACCCGTCAGGCCTGCGCCTTTGCCCGGAACTATGAGGGCTTTAAGCGCAAAGACGTGGCCGTGATCGGCATCAGCAAGGACTCGGTGGCCTCCCACCTGAAATTTGCCCAGAAATATGAGCTGCCCTTTGTGCTGCTCTCCGACCCGGAGCTCCAGGCCATCCAGGCCTATGACGTCTGGCAGGAGAAAAAGCAGTACGGCAAGGTGAGCATGGGCGTGGTCCGCACCACCTATCTCATCGACGCCGACGGGATCATCGAAAAGGTGATGCCCAAGGTCAAGCCGGACACCAACGCCGACGAGATTCTGGCCTATCTGGAAACCAGCGGCTGATCGGGCCGGGCCATTTCGCCGGTGGATGGATTTACAGATTGACTTTTTTCGATTTGAGGAGTATACTACCCCTCGACCGGACAAAAAAGGGTGGGGGTGACGGTGTGCACGATTACAAAGCGGATGCAAAGGTGTTCAAAGCCTTCTGCGATGTGAACCGGCTGCAAATCCTGGAGCAGCTCCGCAGCGGCGAGAAATGTTCCTGCGTCCTGCTGGAAAAATTGCAGATCAGTCAATCCACCCTGTCTTACCACATGAAGATCCTCTGTGATTCGGGGGTGGTGGTGGGCCGTGCCGAGGGCAAATGGACCCACTACGGCATCAGCGAGGAGGGCAGCCGGTACGCCAAAGCGCTGCTGGATACCCTGACCCAAACCAACACCTGCGAAAAAGGCGGCTGCTGCTGCCAAAAGTAAGAGCCATCGAAAGGGCGATGGCTCTTCTTTCGGGGGATTAAATCGAAAAAATTAGAACTGTATGCCCGGCGAAAGGAGTGCTCTTTATGGAGACCATACGGACGGTCTGGCTGTTTTTCCAGGATCAGATCCTGGGGATGAAATGGCTCAACGCCCTGATCGGGGAGGCCCTGGCGGCCCTGGGGCTGGCCCCCGGCAGCGTGCTGGGCGGCGCGCTGCAATTTTTCCTCTACGACACCATCAAAATTTTTGTCCTGCTCTCGGTGCTGATCTTTGGCATCTCGTATATCCAGAGCTATTTCCCGCCCGAGCGCACCAAGAAGATTCTGGGCCGGTTCCGCGGCATCGGGGCCAACGCCGCGGCGGCCCTGCTCGGGACGGTGACCCCCTTTTGTTCCTGTTCCTCCATCCCGCTCTTTATGGGGTTCACCAGTGCGGGGCTGCCGGTGGGGGTGACCTTTTCCTTTTTGATTTCCTCCCCCATGGTGGACCTTGGTTCTCTGGTGCTGCTGATGAGCGTTTTCGGTGCGAAAGTCGCGGTGATCTATGTCCTTCTGGGGCTGGTGATCGCCGTGGTGGGCGGCACCCTGTTGGAAAAACTGGGGATGGAGCGATATGTGGAGGACTTTATTAAAAATGCACCCCACATCGAAACCAGCGGCCCGGCCCTGACCCGGCGGGACCGGCTCGTCTATGCCAAGGAACAGCTGCTGGGCACCATCAAAAAGGTCGCCCCCTATATTTTCATCGGCGTGGGCATCGGCGCCCTGATCCATAACGTGGTCCCCCAGGAGTGGGTGGAACAGATTCTGGGCGGGGAAAACCCCTTTGCGGTGGTGCTGGCCACCCTGGTGGGGGTGCCCATGTACGCGGATATCTTCGGCACCATCCCGGTGGCCGAGAGCCTGCTCTATAAGGGGGCGGGCCTTGGGACCATCCTCTCCTTTATGATGGCGGTCACCACCTTGAGCCTGCCCTCCATGATTATGCTGAAAAAAGCGGTCAAATCCCAGCTCCTGGCGGCCTTTATCGCCATCTGTACGCTGGGCATTATCCTGGTGGGCTATTTCTTCAACGCGATCCAGCCCTGGCTGGTGTAATCACCCGCCCGCGCTGCAACATAATTTTATCGGAATTTTCAGGAGGTATTTCCCATGGCATAGTTTGGTTTTGGAAAGAAAAAAGACGAATCTGCAAAAGGCTGCTGCTGTTCCTGCGGCAGCGCAGCAGAAAAACAGAATGAAGTGAAAGAGACTTCCGCCGGCTGCTCCTGCGGCTGTGGTTCGGACGATTCGGCCAGAAGCGTCCTGATCCTGGGTTCCGGCTGCAAAAACTGCCAGACCCTGGAGGCCAACGCCCGCGCCGCCCTGGAGCAGATGGGGGACACCCACTTCACGGTGGGCCATGTGACGGATTTTGCCGAGATCGCAAAATACGGCGTCATGAGCACCCCGGGCCTCGTGGTGGACGGCAAGGTGGTCTCCTGCGGCCGGGTGCTCAAGCCGGAGGAGATTGTGGCCCTTTTGGAAAAATCCCAGGGCTGAGGGGGCGTTCCAGAGAACGGGGGAGAAACAAATGAGTAAAACTTGGTACCCGGTGATCGACTATGAGCGGTGTGTCGGCTGCATGACCTGCAACGATCTGTGCCGCCACGGGGTCTATAAACCCGAAGGCCCGGCGGGCAAACCCAAAGTGGTCTACGAGTATGGCTGCGTGGAGGGCTGCCACGGCTGCGAGCGCCAGTGCCCGGCGGGGGCGATCCACTATTTCGGGGACGACGGCACCCTGGATCTTGTCTATGACTACGACACCTATAAACCGGAGCTCCACTGCCAGGGCAAACCCAAGGTGGCCTTTGTCTGCGTGCACAATTCCTGCCGCAGCCAGATCGCCGAGGCCCTGGGCAAAAAGCTGGCCGGGGACGTGTTCGAGAGCTATTCGGCCGGCACAGCCCTGAAAGACCACATCAACCCCGACGCCGTCCGGATGATGAAACAGCTCCACGGCATCGATATGGAAAAGACCCAGTACAACAAGCTGATTTCGGAGATCCCCCAGCCGGATGTGGTGATCTTTATGGGCTGCAACGTCAGCTGCCCCAATCTGCCCTCCCAGTACGCGGAGAACTGGGGCCTGGAGGACCCCTCCGGCAAGGCGGACGCCGCCTTTGCCGAGACCATCGCCCAGATCGAGAAAAAGGTCCTGGCCCTCAAAGAAAAACTGCGGGGCTGAAAGGTTACCCTTGCCGGACGCAGAAAAACTGCGGCGGCCCCGTCCTTCGCCGCTCCTGCCCTTTAAAGGCGGGGGCGGCTTTTTTCGTGTTTTGGGTGCCAAAACCCCCGATTCTCCTACGGTTCGATTGCCCCGGGGCCCGGGCTGCGGTACAATGCAGCCAGAGGTGAATGCGATGTACGAACTGGACAAAGAAAAATTCGGTGCCTTTGTGGCCCAGCTGCGGAAAGAAAAGGGCTATACCCAAAAGGAACTGGCCGAGCGGCTCTACATCTCCAACAAGGCCGTCAGCAAGTGGGAGACCGGCGCCAGCATCCCGGACACCGCCCTGCTGGTTCCCCTGGCCGAGCTGCTGGGGGTGACGGTGACCGAGCTTCTGCTCTGCCAGCGGCAGCCCGCCGCCCAGCCCATGGACGCCGGCACCGTTGAAGCGGTGGTGAAAGCCGCCATCCACTACGCCGAGGAAAAACCGGTCCGCCGCGCCTGGCAGCAAAAGAGCCGCTGGAAGTGGCTGTACTTCGGGGCCCTTCTGGCGGGGGCCGGGGGCCTGTACCTGAACCACTGGCTGGGCGCCGGGGGAGGGAGGCTGGACCCCCTGAACACCCTCGACACCCTGGTTTTGCTGGCGGCCATCTTCGGCGGTTATTTCTGCTTTCTGGTCCGGCAGAACCTGCCCGCCTTCTACGACGAAAACCGGATTCATTTTGTCAGCGACGGGCCGTTTCGGATGATGGTGATGGGCCTGGCCTTCAATAACCATAACTGGCCCCACATTGTGCAGATGGGGCGGGCCTGGTCCTGTGGGGTGATGGCGCTGCTGCCCCTTTTGAATCTGGGGATGAGCTGGTTTTTGCCGGCGCTCTGGGCGGAAATTGGCTTTTACACCCTTATGTTTCTGGGATTGGCCGGGCTGTTTCTGCCCCTGTATTGGGTGGGCAAACGGTACGAAAACGGCGGACCATTCCCCGGGAAATAAACCGGGCATAATAAAACGAAAAACCCGCGTTCCCAAAAGCCTTTTCGGCCAGGGAGCGCGGGTTTTTGCGTGAGAAATGAAAGGCTGTCTTTTCAGCGTTCTTCCGGCGCATCGGGGGCTTTTTCCGGGGGTACAGGGGCGCCGTTCTCGTCCACCAGAAGGTGGAAATACCGCTCCTCCTTGCCCGGGAGCCGGTACAGCAGGGCGACGGCCCCGTTTTGGTCCAGCAGCACCGTGTCCAGCTGGCCCGGCTCGCCGTTTTCGGCGGTCTGGGTCAGCCAGAGGCCGCTGTCCAGCCGGGCTTTCTGGGTGCGCAGCCAAGCCTCGTTTAACTTGGAGAGGCCCGCCTCGTTCATCCGGAACACCAGGTCCACCGGCCGGCCCTGGACCGGGTAGGGGAAGACGCAGTAGGGCGAATCCTTTTGGTACTCTGCCGGGTCGGGCCGGAAAATCGCGAAGAACCGCGCCAGCCCCGCCGGGTCGGGGCGGATGCAGGCGATGGCCAGCTTTTTGGCCTCCACATCCTCTCCCAGCCCCTGCTGCAAATCCTGGTCGAAGTCGGGGTTGATCCAGTGGTATTCCATCTGTTCCAGGGTGGCCCCGGCCCGGATTTCCTCCCCCAGGGTGAGAAACTCATAGTCCTCGGGTTCCAGCTCCAGCCCGCGGGCCACAGCGTCCAGCGCCCCCGCTTTGTCCCCGAAGTGGCTGCGCAGCTTGCCCAGCTGGAGCCAGATCCAGGGGTAGGAGGGTTCTTCCCGGGCGCCCCGCTCGGCGTAGTCCAGAGCCTCGTCCAGCCGGCTGCAATAGGTCAGGGCCACCGAGTAGCGGTAGTACCAGACGCCGCAGCCCCGGGCGTTGCCCTCGGCGTCCTTCATCTGCTCCACCGCCCGGTAATAATAGGGGTACTCGTCGAGGTTGAGGCAGGCGTACCCGTACCAGAGGGCGATCTGCAAATCCTGGCGGGCCTGTTTTTCGGTGAACCGGCCTTCCGCCGCCCCGTTCTGAATCAAGGTTTGCAGATGGTCCAGCATGGCGTAAAAATACCCGGTGCTCTCTTCGCAGAACCCTTCCAGGGTCTGGATGTCCTCGGGGGAGAGGAGAGAGCCGGTCTCGGGGTGAACCTCCGGCGGGGTGTCGGGTTCGGGTTCCCGGTTGAGCAGCCGGACCGACCCCACATCCCGGAAAAAGCTGTGGAACCCGGCCCAGGGCAGTTCGGTGGTCTCAAAGAAATCCCGGGCGGCGTTCAATACCGCGTCCAGGTCCCAGGCGATGAAGTCCAGATACCCGCAGTAGAGCCCCAGCGCGCCCCCCAAAAAGGTCACGGCGTCCTCGCCGGCCTGCCGGAGGAGGGCTTTTTCCAGTTCGCCTCGGAGTTTCAGCGCCCGCCCGGCCCGGTCCTCCTCCGGGAAATTTTCGGTGGGGAAGAACAAAAATCCGGCCGCGGCGCCCATGTTATGGAGCTCTTCGATTATCTCGCTCTCGCCGCTCAGATACTCGCCGAGCAGGGCGGGCAGCCGGGTCGAACCGGCATAGATGTCCAGACGCCAGTCGGCGTCCCTGTCCCGGACCGGGTCCGGCTGATAGGTCAGCGCCCGCTCTTCCAGCAGCCGGGCGGCGTCCTCATAGAGGGTCAGGCCCATCTCCTCCACCGCTTGGGGCAGATCCGCCAGGGAAAAGGCGGGTTCGGCCTCCGGTTCTTCCGCCGCGGAAAATTCGTTGACCAGGGCGATAAAGGACACTTCGCCCAGCACCCGGCCCGTCAGGGCCGAGAGCATCCAGAGCGCCTGGTTCGGGTTTTTCTCCATAAGGGGGAGCAGTTTCTCGCAGTAGAGGGTCAGGTTGATCTGGTGGTCCCCCTGCTTTTCGGCCCAGACCAGCACATCCCCGGCGGAGATCTCGGCCCCGTCGCAGTCCATGGTGTAATCTTCCATCGGCGGGCAGCCCACCAGGATGTCCCAGGATTCCAGCACCGAAGCCGGGGCGCGGCGCTGGAAATAGACCAGCGGGAATAATTTGGCCAGGCTGCCATCGGCGCTCAGGATCAGCTGATACCGCTCCCCGTCGAAGCTCAGCTCAAAGCTCAGGGAATCAAAGGCGGGCTGAAATGCTGCGGCGCATTTCCGCACCAGCCGGCTTTCCTGGGTGTGGTCTTGGTCGGCGTCCATGATGTCCCGCACTTCGCCCTCGATGGCCTCAAAAGCCTCCCAGGCCTCTTCCACCCGCTGGCGGAAATTCTTCTGGTACCGGGGCAGGGCCAGGCACTGGCGGCAGCGGTTCATCATCTCCTGGGTGTCGGGGTCTTCGGGCCGGGCTTTCAGGGCCTGCTCAAAATACCGCAGAGCCTCCGCCTCCTGGTCCAGATAATAATAGGAATACCCCATCCGGAAATTCCAGAAATAATCCCCCTGGAAATGCGCCTCGTGGGGGGCCAGAAGGGAGAGCGCCTTCTCATAGGCGGCCCGGTCGGAGGGGGCGGCGCGGTTGTTGTAGGCCCGGGCCAGTTCGCTGTCCAGTTCGGGGCTCCGCTCTTCCGGGCGGAGCGCCTCCAGCCCGTCGATGATCTTCTGATACTCCTCCGCCTCGTGCCAGGCGGCGCACCGGTCCAGGATCACCTGGTCCAGCCGGCCCGTCCGCTCCAGGGCGTTTATGTACTGGGCGGTGACGACGTAGTGGTTCAGGTCTTTTTCGTCCAACCCCTGAAAGGCGCACAGCTCGTCCCAGAGCAGGGAGCTGCCCTCCACCATGTAAAAGCCGCTGGAAAGATCGATCCCCACAAAGATCCGCAGGATCTCGCCGCCCCACACCTGGGCGCTGTCCTGGTTTTCGGGCCGGTAAAACGCCGCGCCTTCGCCCTCGTTTTCCAGATAAAAGGCTCTGGGGTCGGGCCGGGCCCCGGCGGGCAGTTTCTCCGCCCAATAGGGGGTTTCGGTGACGTTGTCCGAGATGACGCTCAGCACGTCGGGGTCGGTCAGCTCGGTCAGGGGATAGCGGCTTTTTAAATAGTCCAAAACTTCCCCGCCGCTTTTCCGGTGGGGGAGGAGCAGCGGTTTGTACCGGCGGGCCTGGGCTTTCCAGCGGTTGAAATCGGCTTTGGTGGGCTGCTGAAAAATCATACAAACATTCTCCTTTTTTGGATTCTCCCGGCCCCGGCAGAAGCAGGGGAGAGGGGGTTATTTTTTGTGGGAGTCCAGCAGATGGGTGGACCGGTATTCCCGGGGGGACACCCCGTGGACGTTTTTGAAAGCCCGGGAGAAATGCAGCTGGTTTGTGTAGCTGACCATCCCCGCGATCTCCCCGATGGACAGGCGGGTCTCTTTGAGCAGCTGGGCGGCCCGCACCATCCGGTAGTGCAGAAGATAGGTCTGGGGGCTTTCGCCCACGGCGTCCCGGAACACCTTGCCGAAATAGCTGCGGTTGAGCCCGCAGACCTCGGCGATCTCCTCGATGGAGATGTCCCGCTGGTAGTTCTGGTCGATGAAGGTCAGCGCCTCCCGGATGTAGAAATCCCGGAGCCGGTGCTCTCTGCCGGGGCGGCGGTGGGCGGAGGATTGGGCCAGCTGGTCCAAAAACAGAAAGCCGTGGGCGATCAGGTGCACCGGGCTGGCGCTGCTGTGGTTGACGATGTAGAGCATCTCCTCCTGCAACAGCCGGCCCGCCTCGCTGTTCTGGGCGGTGTAGACCGGCTGGCTGGCGCTCAGCCCGGCCAGATTGACCCCCTCGTGGGCCCGCAGCCCGTCGAACTCCAGCCAGGTATATTCCCAGGGGTCCTGTTCGTCGGAGCGGTAGGTGGTGATCTGGCCTGGCACCACCAAAAAGCCCTGCCCGGCGGTGACGGGGTACTCGGTGTCGTTGGCCAGCAGCACCCCCCGCCCGGCGATGATGTAGTGGAACAGATAGTGGTTGCGGGCGTGGGGCCCGTAGGAGTGGGCCGGGGCGGTGCGCTCCCAGCCGAACTGATAGAGGTTCAGGTCGATGAAGCGTTCGTCCCGGAATACGTGGAATTTCAGCTTGGTCGGGTCGCCTGTGTTCGTGTTCACACTTAACACCTCCTTAAAAACCATTATATACCAAAATGCGTTATGACTTCAATGATTGCGGCTAAATTCCTTGAAATTGGAATATAAAAAGTGGCATTGCGGTATTCAAGAATCAGTGTATGCAATGTATAATACTTCTGCAAGTTGGGCGATAAAACTGTACAATGTGCACAATATACAGCTTTGGCCGCTGGTTTTCGTCTTTTTGACGAAACAGCAGCGTTTCCCTCGCCCAATCTCCCCGGCCGGGCGGAGTTTCCGCTGCATATCGTACCCAAAAAAGGAGATGGATTATGAAGAAGTTGAAACACATTGCCGTTGTCGTCCTTGCGGCATTGATGCTGCTGGGGCTGGCAGGCTGCGGCAGCGCGGACGACGGCACCGTGAATCTGACCTTTCAGATCTGGGACGTCGCCCAGCGTGACGGCATGCAGGCCATGTGCGACGCCTATACCGAGCAGCATCCCGATGTCCACATTGAGGTGCAGGTGACCAGTTGGGACGAATACTGGACCAAGCTCGAGGCCGCCGCCATGGCCAACAAGATGCCGGATATCTTCTGGATGCACACCAACGAGATCTTGAAATACGCCGACAACGGCAAACTGGCCGACTGCTCGGATATCGTGGATACCGAGCACTTCTCGGAGATTTCGCTCTCCAACGCCAGCGGCTCGGACGGCAAACTCTACGGCGTGCCCAAGGATAAGGACACCGTCGGCCTGGTTTATAACAAGGAGATGTTCGACGCCGCCGGGGTCAGCTACCCCGACGAGACCTGGACCTGGGACGACCTGGTGGAGGCCTCTCAGAAGATCTACGACGCCACCGGCCTTTACGGCTACATGGCCTACGGCGACGACCAGCTGGGCTACTGGAACTTTGTCTACCAGGCGGGCGGCAGCATCCTGACCGAGGATAAGACCCGCGCCAACTTCACCGACCCCGCCACCCGGAAGGGCATGGAGTTCTACATCGGCCTGCAGGACAACGCCTGGTGCCCCACCCAGACCTATTTCGCCGAGACGGCCCCCGGCACCGCCTTCTTCTCTGAGAAGGGCGCCATGTTCCTGGAGGGCAACTGGAACATCCTGTCCGAGCTGCAAAACTACCCCGAGATGGTGGGCAAATGGGACGTGGCCGTCCTGCCCGCCTGCCCGGACCCCGTCAGCGGTGACGGCCGGGCCACCATTTCCAACGGCCTGAGCTACGCCACCAGCGCCACCAACAAGCACCTGGACATCGTCAAGGACGTGCTGAAATTCTTCGGCAGCGAGGAAGGCCAGCGGATCCAGGGCGAGAGCGGCGCCGCCATCCCCGCCTATGAGGGCCTGGAGGACACCTGGGTGGGTGTCTTTGAGGAGTACCCCATCAACGTGGAGTGCTTCATCGATATGTTCGACTACTGCGTCCAGAGCGTCAACAACGCCGCCCGCCCCGAGTGGAAGACCGAGGTCACCGAGATCCTGCTGAAGATCTATACCGGCGATCTGACCCCGGACGAGGGCCTGGCCCAGATGCAGACCGCCGTCGACGAAGCCAGCGCCGAATATTATGAGGAGGAGGCAGCCTAATGCAGAAAACATCCAAGCTCGCCCGCGACGGGGCCGTCTGGGGCCTGATTATGGTGGCCCCCACCATCCTCGGCCTGCTGGTGCTCAACATCTGGCCCTTCATCCAGGCCATCTACATGAGCTTTTCCAAGTCGAAGCCCTTCGGCATGTTTGAGTTCGAGGGCCTGGACAACTACATCGAGATGTTCCAGAACACCGAGTTCTGGAAAGCCAACTGGAACACCATCTTCTTCTGCGTGCTGACTGTGCCGGTGGGCATCTTTCTGGCCCTGCTGGTGGCCACCCTGCTCAACAGCAAGATCCGCGGCCGGACCACCTTCCGGGCCATCTTCTTCCTGCCCATGGTGGTGGCCCCCGCCGCTGTGGCCATGGTCTGGAAGTGGATCTTTAACTCCCAGTACGGCATCATCAACACCCTGCTGGGCCTCAACATCGGCTGGCTCACCGACTCCAACATCGTCCTGATCACCTGCGCGGTGGTCCAGATCTGGAGCAACATCGGCTACGACGCCGTTCTGCTGCTGGCCGGTTTGCAGAATATCTCGCCCACCCTCTACGAGGCCGCCGACCTGGACGGCGCCTCCAAGACCCGGCAGTTCTTTGATATCACCCTGCCCATGGTTTCGCCCACCCTGTTCGTGGTCCTCATCATGCGCCTGATGTCCTCTCTGAAGGTCTTCGACCTGATCTACATGATGGTGGACGACGCAAACCCCGCCCTGAACGATGCCCAGAGCCTGATGTCCCTGTTCTACCGCGAGAGCTTCATCGCCGGCGACAAGGGCTATGCCTCCGCCATCGTGGTCTGGACCGTTCTGCTGATCGGTGTGGTCACCGTGCTGCAGTTTGTGGGCCAGAAAAAGTGGGTCAATTACGAGGTGTAAAGCATGAATACTACCAGCCTGAAAAATACCCGCCGGATCACCACCGCCCTGACCTATGCGGCCCTGATCTTCGGCAGTATCCTCATGATCTTCCCCTTTGTGTGGATGGTGCTGACCTGCTTCAAGACCCAGTCGGAGTCCATGGCCATTCCGCCCCAGATTCTGCCCTCCCAGTGGAACCTGGACAACTTCGTCACCGTCCTGCAGAGCCTGCCCTTCACCAACCTCTACATCAACACCGCCCTGCTCATCCTGTTCCGGGTGCTGTTCGCGGTCATCTTCAGCTCCATGGCGGGCTACGCCTTCGCCAAGCTGGAGTTCCCCTTTAAAAAGACCCTCTTCGCCATTGTCCTGGTCCAGATGATGCTGCCCAGCCAGATCTTCATCACCCCCCAGTACCTGATGCTGGCCAAGATGGGCATGACCAACACCATCTTCGCCCTGGTGTTCCCGGGCATTGTCTCGGCCTTCGGCACCTTCTTCCTGCGCCAGGCATATCTTGCCATCCCCAACGACATCGCCGAGGCCGCCTATCTGGACGGCTGCAACAAGTGGCAGACCTTCGTGAAGGTGATGCTGCCCCTGACCGGCCCCAGCATCGCCGCTCTGGCCATCTTCACCGCGGTATTCGCTTACGCCGACCTGATGTGGCCCCTGATCTGCAACACCGACCTGAACATGATGACCCTGTCCGCTGGCCTGTCCACCCTGAACGGTCAGTACACCACCAACTTCCCGGTCCTGATGGCGGGCAGCCTGCTGGCTATGATCCCCATGGTGATCATCTACCTGATCTTCCAGAAGCAGTTCATCCAGGGCATCGCCATGACCGGCGGCAAATAATCGGCCGCAGAATTTCCCTTTGCGCCGGGGGCGCACCCAAAAAGTCATTCACCCTTCATTCTAAACAGCAAAGACGCCGCTTTTGCGCCCCACCGGGCCCGAAGGCGGTGCCTTTGTTTGTTCCCCAAAAGCAATAAAAAAGCAAGATCTGCCGGGGGGACAAAGCTTCCGTTCTGTGATATGATAAGAGAAAACCGAAGGGAGGCGGCAGAAGATGAAAACCAGAGGCGCCATTCATCCCAGAGTGGCCGAATACGCAGAAAAAGAGGCGGGGGATCTGGCCGGGGCGCTGGGCCTGCCCGCCAGGGGATACACCGAAGAAGAGGCGGAAGAACGCCGCGCCGCCTATGGCGCCAACGCCCTGGAGGGCCGGCCGGAGGATACGGTGGCCCACCGCCTCCGCCGGGCCTTTGTCAACCCCTTTTCGGTGGTGCTGTTTGTGCTGGCGGGGATCTCCTTTGTGACGGATGTGCTGCTGGCGTCCAATTACAGCCGGGACGTCACCACGGCGGCCATCATCCTCTCCATGCTGCTGGTCGGCGGCAGCGTCCGCTTTGTGCAGGAGCTGCGGTCCAAGCGGGTGGCCGACCGGCTCACCGGGCTGATGGCCACCACCGTTCCGGCCTGGCGGGAGGGCCGGTGGCAGGAGCTGCCCTCGGCCGAGCTGGTGGTGGGGGACCGGGTCCGGCTCTCGGCGGGGGACCGGGTCCCGGCGGATCTGCGGCTGACGGCGGCCCAGGAGCTCTTCGTCACCCAGTCGGTCCTCACGGGGGAGAGCGCCATCCTGGAAAAAACCGCCCGGCCCCTGCCCAAATCCGAGAACCGCCCCTTGGCCCAGTACCACAACATCGCCTTTATGGGGTCCGCCGTGGTGGGCGGCTCGGGGGAGGGGATCGTCCTGGCCGTGGGGCCGGACACCGTTTACGGCGGCTTTTCCGCCGGCGGCCCGGACCGGAAAAACGGCTTTGACCGGGGGGCCAACTCCATCTTCGATTTCCTGACCTATATTTTCAGGTACTTCGTATTCTGCCCCCGGTTTGTCTCGGGCGGCGTGCTCTACAATGACCTGGCGAACCACTTCAGCGGGGCCCAGCTGGCCCAGGTCCAGGCGGCCTATATCGCCCTGTTCCAGGCGGGCTGGTTTGTGGAGTCCATGTGGAGCCAGACCCTGGTCATCCATATGATCCGCACCCCCAAGATCCCCTTTATCCAGAGCCGGGCCTCGGCGCCCCTGACCCTGCTGACCTGCACCGGTATCGCGGTGCTGACGGCCATTCCCTTCACCCCGCTGGGGGGCCTTCTGGGCTTTGCCGCCCTGCCGGTGAGCTGCTTCGCCTATCTGATCCCCTGCATCCTGCTCTATATGGTTCTGGCTACCAGCCTGAAAAAAGCCTATGAGCGCCATTACGGGGAACTGCTTTAAACTGTAAAAAGGAGGGTTTGCAATGAACTGGACGAATCTCTGGCTGCATCTCTTTGGCACCACCAGCTGGCTGGGGCTGAACCTCGGCTTTTGGGTGGCCACCGGGTTGGTTTTGCTGCTGGTTCTTTTGATGAACGTGGTTTTCTGGGCCCTGCCGCCCCGCACCAGCCCCGCCGCCCATAAATAAGATAAGCCCGGGAACCAGGTCAAACTGGTTCCCGGGCTGCTTGTTTTTTCAGGCAGTTTAAGCGATATAGGCGATTTTACCGGGCGGCGTAGGCGGCGGCCCGGCGCTCCGCATCGGCGATCAAACGCAGGCGGGGCTCCGCGTGGGCGAAAAAGCGCTGGAAAGAGGGGCAGTAGTAATTCTGGGTTTTGCCCTCGGGGTCGGTGGTCCAGTCCCGTTTGCAGCCGCCGAAACAGAGGGACTGCCAGCGGCAGGCGGCGCAGGGGGCCGGGTGTTCCAGCCCGTCGGCCAAAAATCGCTTTGCCCGCTCGCTCTTGCCCATGGCAGCCAGGGGAGTGTCCTTCAGATCGCCCAGCTTCCACTGGTCCAGGACGTAGAAGTCGCAGGGGTAAACCCCGCCGTCGGCCTCCACCACAAAGTAGGCCCCGCAGCTGCCGCTGGTGGCGCAGGTCCCGGCGGGCAGACCCATGGCCAGGTGGACGTAGTCGTCAAACAGCCGGACGCTGGTGTACCGCCCGGCCTCCCAGTCCCGGTACCACTCGTCAAAGAGGGCGCAGAGGAACGCGCCGTAATCCTCCGGCGTCAGGGACCAGGGCCGCTGGCCCCGGGGCTCGCCCAGAGGGTCCAGGCAGGGGATAAACTGGAGATACCGAATCCCGGTTTTTTGCAGGGCATGGTAGACCCGCACCGCGCTTTTGGCACAGCGGCGGGTGACCACACAGAGCAGATTGCACTCCACCCCGGCTTTCTGGAGGAGGGCCAGGTTTTTCTGCACCCGGGCCCAGGTGCCTTTGCCGGCGGCGTCCACCCGGAACTCGTCGTGGATCGCTTTGTCGCCGTCCAGCGAGAGCCCCACCAGAAACCGGTTCCTGGCGAGGAATTCGGCCCAGTCCCCGTCCAGCGCAAGACCATTGGTCTGGATGGAATAGGACACCGGGATTCTTCGGGTGTTCAGGCGGCGGACCGTCTCCACAAAGTTCTCAAAGAACCCGAGCCCCGCCACGGTGGGCTCGCCGCCCTGGAACGCAAAGCTGATCTGGCCGTTGAAATCCACCGTTTCCAGGGCCTGCCGGAGCAAGAGCTCGGCGGTCTGGGCGGACATGACCCCCATACTGGCCTGGGCGCGGTTGGCGGCCTCGTCCTCATAAAAACAGTACCGGCAGCGCATATTGCACAGGCTGGAAGCGGGTTTCACCAGAAAATTCACATATTGCATGGGAGCTTTCTCCTTTTTGATACGGCGTCTGGCCTGAATCTCAGGTCTCGTAAATCTTGGCCACCTCCGCCAACAGCAGCTCAAGGCCCATGTACATAATGATCTGATCCTCAAAGAAATTGGTGGAGGTGTCGTTGCTGATCCAGGGCAGCACCAACATCTGATTGACCTCTTTGGCCAGGGACTGTTTGGGGTTCATGGTGATCAGCAGCGTTTGGCAGCCGCTCTTGCGCAGCGAAGTCACCAGCGATTCCCGGCCGGCAAAACCGCGCCCCGCAACAGAGAGCAGGATGCACAAATCCTGCTCTTTCATGATTTCTGCGTCATCGCTCATCACCACCCAGTCGTCGGTGCATTTGTTGAAGATGCCCAGCCGGCAGAGCCGGTGGGAGAGCTGCTGTGCCGACTGATAGGTGCGGTTGCACCCCCAAATGATGATCCGCCGGGCCGAGCAGATGGACCGGGCGATCTGCTCCAGCTGGTCCTGCCGGACAAAGTTGGGGATCTGGTTCATGTACTGCACATAGGTGTCGATCATCCGCTGCATGGGGTCTTTGGCCAGGTCCGAGCTGGGGGAGGCGTCGGCCCCGTGGGAGAGCAGATACCGGTTCATGGAAAACCGGAACTCCGAAAACCCGTTGTACCCCAGTTTCTGGCTCAGGCGCACCAGGGCCGCGTTGGAGGAATCGGCGTGGCCGGCCACCTGGCTGATGTTGCCGGAGAGGAGCCGCCGGGGGTCCTCCAGAATATAATCCGCCAGCTTTTGCTCGGACTTGGTCAGGTTGGAATAGTTCTGCCGCAGCTGGGAAATCGGGTCCATCATACTGCCCGCCTCACTTTCTTTATCCGTAAAAATATATCGTCCTAAAACCTTTTTGGAAAGATTTTCAATTTACTGCCCTTATCATACCGCATTTTCAAGAAAAAGGCAATCGAAACCCCGCCCGGAATGGATGATTTGGAAATAAAACCATTGATAGAAAGACGATTTATCGGATTTCACAACTTTTTGAACTTCGATTTGGAAGAATTTCCAAACTTGAAAAACGTTCCAGAAAACCGTTGAAAATATTTCCAATTCGCGCTATACTGAGCCCGTCGAAAGGCGGCGCCGGGCGCGCGGGCCCGCCCAAAATTACCCAAAAGTTTGTATCTTTGAGTAAAGAGAGGAATTGCATTATGATGGAAAAATTCCAGGCGATCATGGAAAAAACACTGATCCCGCTTTCCGGCAAATTGTCCAGCAGCAAAATCCTGCGCGCGATCAGCGGCGGTTTTTCGGCTCTGCTGCCGGTGGTTATGGTGGGCGCCATTGCGTCGTTGCTGTCTGGTTTCAGCTTCGAGCCCTACCAGAACCTGATTGCGGCCGTCGGCCTGAAGCCCCTGATCGCTGCTGTTACCAACTATACCACCAACATGATGGCGCTGTACGCTGTGTTCAGCATCGGCAAAGCCATGGCCGACCAGCTGGAGTGCAAGGGCCAGTCGGTGCTGGTGGGCATCACCACCCTGGCTGCCTTTTTGATGGTGATTCCTCTGGGCGTTGGGGAAGGGGAGACGGCGGTTGCTTCGGCCATTTCCACTACCTATTTTGGCGCCCCGGGCCTCTTCACCGCCATGATCCTGGGCGTAATCATCCCCTATATCTATAATATCTTTGTCAAACACAACATCGTCATCAAAATGCCGGACGGCGTGCCTCCCCAGATCGCCAACGGTTTCTCGGCCATCATCCCCGCTGCTTCCATTACCGTGGTTGTCATGGCGATCCGCCAGCTGTGCACCCTGACCTCTTTCGGCACCCTCAACGACCTGATCTACGGCCTGCTCCGTGCTCCTCTGGGCGCCCTCAGCGCCAGCCCCATCACCTTTGTGATCCTGCTGGTGTTCTGCAACCTTTTGTGGTTCTTCGGCATCCACGGCGGCATGGTCACCATGGCCTTCCTCTCCATGCTCTACATGACCCCCGCTCTGGAAAACCTGGAGGCTTACGCCGCCGGCGAGGCTCTGCCCAACCTGCTGACCAACACCTGGTGGTTCACCTTTGCCCAGCTGGGCGGCTCGGGCGGCATCATCGGCCTGGCGGTCTGCATGTTCCTGCTGGCCAAGAGCGAGCGGTATAAGACCCTGGGCAAGATCGCCATCCTGCCCGCCCTCTGCTCCATCTCCGAGCCCATCGTCTTCGGCCTGCCCCTGGTGCTCAACCCCCTGATGTTTGTGCCCATGCTGCTCAGCCCTCTGGCCTGCTTCCTGTCCTCCTATCTGCTGACGGTGGTGGGGATCCTGCCCTACCTGAACGGAATCCAGCTGTCCACCGGCACCCCGGTGATTATGGCGGGCTTCCTGGCCGGCGGCTGGCAGGCCGCTCTCTGGCAGGTGGTTCTGGTGGCGCTCCAGTTCGCCATCTACTTCCCCTTCTTCCGCATTGTGGATAAACAGGCCCTGGCCGAAGAGCAGTCTGCCAAAGCCTGAGCGCCGGCCCGTTTTCCCTGCGGGCAGCTGGGGCGGGTACGGATTTTCAAACAAATAATGAGGTGATTGTTCTATGGTCAAAAAGCCAAACATTCTCTGGTTTGTGGCGGATCAGATGCGGTGGGATTCCATGGCCCACGCCGGCAACCCCGCCGCCAGCACGCCGAACCTGGATGCACTGGCACAGGAGGGCGTCAGCTTCGACAATGCTTACTGCCAGAACCCGGTCTGCGTGCCCAGCCGGTGCAGCTTTCTCACCGGGTTGTACCCCCACACCACCGGCCACCGCACCATGCACTACCTGATGCGCCGGGACGAGCCCAATCTGCTGAAAACCATGAAGCAGAACGGGTACGAGGTGGTTTGGATCGGCCGGAACGATGTGATCCCCTCCAGCTGGGCCAAGACCGATTACTGCGACAAATTCTTTGACGGCAGCGATCTGGTGGAAAAGAGCGCCGTCGAGGGGGGCAAGGTTCACTTTGGGGCCGGGATGGAGTCCGCCCGCCCCGAGTGCGTCCCGGTGATGCAGGGGGTGGATAACCGCTACTCCTTCTACCTGGGCCGGTTCCCCGAACATTCCCTGGATGAATCCTTTGACTGGAACTGCGTCAACGCCGCCCTGGCCTACCTGGAAGAGCGCAGCCGCCAGCCGGATGCAAAACCCTTCTTCCTCTATTGCACCCTCAGCTTCCCGCACCCGCCCTATGGCTGCGAGGAACCCTGGTACTCCCTGATTGACCGGGACAAGCTGCCGCCCCGCCGCCCCGACGTGGAGACCCTGGAAGGCAAAGCGGAGATTCTGCGGAACATCCGGGCCAAACAGGACTTGCAGAACTGGGAAGAAAAACAGTATAATGAAGTGCGGGCAGTCTACCTGGGCATGGTAGCTCGGTTCGACCACCAGCTGGGCCTTGTCCGGGAGAAGCTGAAAGAGACCGGTGTCTACGACGATACCAGCATCTTCGTGTTCAGCGACCACGGCGACCTGACGGGGGACTATGGCATCGAAGAGAAATGCCAGAACAGCTTTGAGGACCCGCTGACCAATGTGCCCCTGGTGGTGAAACCGGCGGCCGGGACCCCCGTCTGCCGGGGGCGGAATCCGGCCCTGGTCCAGCTTTTGGACCTGCCCGCCACCGTCTACGAGATGGCGGGGGTCACCCCGGATTACATCCAGTTCGGCCAGTCCCTCTGCCAGACCATCGCCACCGGCGGGGCCCACCGGGACGCCGTCTTCTGCGAGGGCGGACGGATCAAGGGGGAGACCCAGGCCATGGAACCCCTCCACGGGCCCGAGTCGCCCTACTGGCCCCGGATCTCCACCCAGCACGAGAGCGACGCCGCCCACACCAAGGGCTGCATGATCCGGATGGGCCAGCTGAAATACATCCTGCGGCTGTACGAGGCCGACCAGCTCTACGATCTGGAAAAAGACCCCATGGAGCTGCACAACTGCATCGACGATCCGGCCTACGCCCAGCCGCTGGCGGAGATGAAGAACCGGATGCTGCGGTTTTATATGGAGACCGGGGACTTTGTTCCCAGCCAGATGGACAAACGCTGAGGAGGTAGCAGAAATGGCATTTTCACAGGAACAGTACGACGAGCTGGTGATGAACCTGGTGGTGGAGGGCGGCAACGCCCGCAGCCTGGCCATGGAGGCCATGCAGGAAGCCAAAAAGGGCAACTTCGACCGGGCCGACGAGCTGATGAAAGAGTGTGACGAGGCGCTTTTGGCGGCCCACAACACCCAGACCGATATGATCCAGGCGGAGATCCGGGGCGACCATATCCCGGTGATGCTGCTGATGGTCCACGCACAGGATCACCTGATGGACGCCATGGTGGTCAAGGACCTGGCGGCCGAGATCATTGAACTGTATCGTTCGCGCGGCTGATCGGGGCCGTGTGCATCCATAAGAGAAAAAGGAGAAATCACCATGAAAAACATTGTTCTGTTCTGCGCTGCCGGAATGTCCACCAGCCTGCTGGTCCAGAAGATGCAGGCCGCCGCGGCCAATATGGGCTATGAGTGCACCATCGCCGCCCACGGCCTGTCGGAGCTCAACGACAAGGGCAAGGATGCCGACTGCATCCTGCTGGGACCCCAGGTTCGCTATAACCTGGACAAGGTCCGCAAGACCTACCCCGATAAGCCGGTGATGGTGATTGATATGGCCCTCTACGGCATGATGAAGGGCAAGGAAGTCCTGGAAGCCGCCATCAAACTGATGGGCTGAGCAGGGGCTGCCTGAAATTCTGGGAACACAGCGGAGATCGCAGCGGAAAGCGGCGGTCTCCGCTTTTTTGCGCCGCGTCGGCCGGGGCGGGGGAGAGCCAAAAGAGAATATAAAATTACAGGATCTCCCCTGAAAAATCAGGGGGACAGCCGCCCTTGTTTCTGCTATAATGAGGATGATCTGTGCCCGAACCGGGGCAGAGCTGAGGAAAATGCAGGAGGAATCAAAATGGAAGCGATCTTGACACGGGCCGGCTGTTTTGTGGGCCTGATTGTGATGGGGTATCTGTTGCGGCGGGTCGGTTTTTTCAAGCAGGAGGATTTCGCCCTGCTGAGCAAAATCGTCATCAAGATCACCCTGACGGCGGCGATTGTGGTGAGCTTTGCGGGGAACACCCTGGACGGCTCCATGCTGGTTTTAACCCTGATGGGCTTTTCCTTTGGGGTGCTTTTGATCGCGGCGGCCTGGCTGCTCAACCGCCGGGCGGGCCGGGAAACCCAGGCCTTTGCCATCGTGAACACCGCCGGGTGCAACATCGGCAACTTTGTTCTGCCTTTTGCCCAGACCTTTCTGGGGCCCATCGGCACCATGGCGGTGAGCCTGTTTGACGCGGGCAACAGCGTGATCTGCCTGGGCGGCGCCTATGGCGTGGCCTCCTTCGTAAAAGAGCGGGAGGGCCAGTTCCCGGTGCGGCCCATCCTGAAAGCCATGAGCCGCTCGGTGCCCCTGATGACCTATGTGGTGATGACGGTTCTCTCCGCGCTGCATCTCGCTTTGCCGGGGCCGGTGCTGGAATATGCCTCCATCGTTGCCAACGCCAACGCCTTTCTGGCGATGCTGATGATCGGGGTGGGCTTCCGAATGGATTGCAGCCGGGAGCAGCTGGCGTCGGTGGCGAAGATCCTTTTGATCCGCTATGGGCTGGGCATCGCCTTTGCGGTGCTGGCCTATCAGCTACTGCCCTTCCCGGCGGAATACCGTCAGGCCCTGGTGATTCTCTTCCTGAGCCCGGTGGCCAGCGCGGCCCCCGCCTTTACCGCCCAGCTCAAGAGCGACTACGGCCTTTCCTGCACCGTGAACTCCTTCTCCATCGTCATCAGCATCGCCCTGATTGTGAGTTCTTTGCTGGTGATTTTGTAACAGGGGGGAGAGCATTTGAAAGAGACAAATGAAAAACTGGAAACCCTTTTGACGGCGCTGGACGCCCAGCCCATTGCCGCGTCGGTGAAAAACGACGCCGAGCTGGAGCTGGCCCTGAAAAGCGATGTGAAGGTTGTTTTCCTGCTGTACAGCACCATCCTCACCGTGGGGCCGCTGATCGAGCGGATTCGTCAGGCGGGCAAACTGGCCTTTGTCCACCTGGATATGGTGGAGGGCCTGGCCGCGAAGGAGGTGGCGGTGGACTTTATCGCCCAGACCACCCGGGCGGATGGAATCATCTCCACCAAAGCCGCCCTGACCCGCCGGGCCCGGGAGCTGGGGCTGGTGTCCATCCAGCGGTTTTTTCTCCTGGATTCCATGGCCATGCAGAGCGTCGCCCAGTTCAGCCGTGGGGCGGCGGATCTGGTGGAGGTGCTGCCCGGCCTGATGCCCAAGATCATCCGCCAGGTGGCCGACTCCACCGGCAAACCGGTGATCGCGGGCGGCCTGATCCAGGACAAAGAGGATGTGATCACCGCCCTTTCGGCGGGGGCGGTGGCGGTTTCGGCCACCAACCCCCAGGTCTGGGCGCTGTAACCGCGAATATTACCCAATCAAAAACCGCGCTTCCCTCGGTGCAATCCCGGGAGAAGCGCGGTTTGTTTGTTCCATAATTTGTCCCTTGTCAGATGGCTTTGGTGGCCACAATGTCCGCGCCGGTACCGCAGACGTTCGGGATGACCACCTGGCCGATGGCCACCGGCGCTGTCAGCGTAACGCCGTCCAGGGCCGCCATCACCTCAAACATCTGGTCTTTGGGGATGGGGCGACTGGTCTTGACCGGGCAGCGGGGGCGGCTGCCGCCGGTGCACCGCACGGTGGAGGTGACCACCCGGGTGGGGTGGATCAGCTCGGCCCGGCCGTATTCTTCGCCCCGGGGGCAACTGTTGCCGGTGACGGTGTAGCCGTTTTCTTCGTCCACCTTCAGGTGGCAGCCCTTGGGGCAGGTGATGCAGATCAGTTCTTTCATCTCGTTATACCTCCCGGATCGAAACCGTCAGGGCGTCGCCGGCCTTGTCCAGCAGCACCCGGGGCAGGTGAATCTGTTCCATTTCGCCGGGGGCCAGGTGCTCCCGCTTGAATTTGGCGATCTGGGTTTCCCCGCTGGTCACCACGATCTCCGAGTCGCCGCAGATCCGGTTCACCCGGAAAAAGATCCCGCAGCCCTTGTCCAGCCGCTGGGGCCGGATGTGCTGGGGCACCGTGTAGGTGACGCCGGGGCCGTTCTTGACCTCGATCACCCGGCCGGGGGTCTCCTCACCGGAGAGCAGATACTCGGCCGCGGCCGCGCCCGCCCGCTGGCTTTCGGCGGTGACGTAGTCCACCAGATCGTGGACGTGGCAGACGTTGCCGCAGGCGAATACCCCGGGCATGGAGGTCTCCATGTTCTCGTAGACGATGGCGCCCCGGGTGCGGGGGTCGATGGCGATGCCCGCCTGCTGGGTCAGCTCGTTTTCGGGCAGAAGGCCCACCGAGAGCAGCAGGATGTCGCAGTCAAAGACCATCTCGGTGCCGGGGATGGGCTGGCGGTCGGGGCCCACCTGGCTCACCACCACCTGTTCCACCCGGTCCTTGCCCCGGATGTCGGTGACGGTGTGGGAGAGATAGAGGGGGATATCGAAATCCTGCAAGCACTGGACGATGTTCCGGTTTAAGCCGCTGGAATAGGGCATGACCTCCACACAGGCCAGCACCTTGGCCCCCTCCAGGGTCATCCGCCGGGCCATGATCAGCCCGATGTCGCCGCTGCCCAGGATCACCACCCGCTTGCCGGGCAGATAGCCCTCCACGTTGACGTACCGCTGGGCGGCCCCGGCGGTAAAGACGCCCGCCGGCCGGGTGCCCGGGATGGCGATGGCGCCCCGGGTGCGCTCCCGGCAGCCCATGGCCAGGACGATGGCCCTGGCCTGTTCCACCCGGTAGCCGGTGGTTTTGCCCACCATGTGGACCTCCCGCTCCGGGGTGATGTCCAGCACCATGGTGTCCAGCCGGACTTCCACCCCGGTGTGGGAGACCAGTTCCACAAACCGGGCGGCGTATTCCGGCCCGCTGAGTTCCTCTTTGAAATATTGCAGCCCGAAGCCGCTGTGGATGCACTGATTCAGGATGCCGCCCAGTTCCTGGTCCCGCTCCACGATCAGGATCTTCCGCAGGCCCTTGTCCCAGGCGGAACAGGCGGCCGCCAGCCCCGCGGGGCCGCCGCCGATGACAATCAGATCAAACATATGCGCTGCCTCCCTTCGTCTCGCCGCACAGCAGCCAGGTGCCGTTTTTGTCCTGCTGGATCTGCTCGGGCCTCAGCCCCAGCTCCCGGGCCAGAATTTCCACCACCCGGGGCCCGCAGAAACCGCCCTGACAGCGTCCCATTCCGGCGTTCACCCGCCGCTTGACGGCGTCCACCGACCGGGGCGGGATGGGCCCGTGGAGGGCGTCCAGAATTTCCCCTTCGGTGACGGTCTCGCACCGGCAGATCACCCGTCCATAGGCGGGGTTTTCCTGGACCAGTTCGGCCCGCTGGGCGGGGGAGAGCTCCTTGAACCGGACCCGCCGCCGCTGGCAGAAAAAGTCCGGCTTTTCTTCCAATGGGAGCCCGGCGTTTTTCAGCAGTTCCACCAGATATTCCGCGATGGCGGGGGCCGCCGAGAGGCCCGGCGAGCAGATCCCCGCTGCATCCACAAAGCCGTCTTTTTCCTGGAGGATGAAGTCACTGGTCTCAGCCGCATGGGCCCGCACCCCCGCAAAGTTGCGGATGGACTGCCCAAAGGCCACCGAGGGCACCGATTTGAGCGCCTTCTCCCGGACGAAGGCCAGCCCCTCGGCGGTGGTGGAGGTGTCTTCCCCCACGACAGGGCAGGCGTTGGGGCCCACGATCAGGTTGCCGTGGACGGTGGGGCTGACTAAAACGCCCTTGCCGTCCTGGTTGGGGCACTGAAAGACGGTGCAGCCCACCCGGCGGCCCTCGGCCTTGTCCAGCAGGTAATATTCGCCCCGGCTGGGCCGGATGGAAAATTCATGGGGCGCGGCCATGTCGTGGACCGCATCGGCGCAGACTCCCGCCGCGTTGATGAGATACCGGGCCGAAAAGTCCCCCCGGTTGGTGTGGACGAGCCAGAGGCCGCCGGCCTTTTCGATGCCGGTGACCTCGGTTTCCAGGTGCAGTTCGGCCCCGTTCCGGACGGCGGTTTCCGCCAGGGCCAGGCAGTACTCCCAGGGGGAGCAGATGGCGGCGGTGGGGGCGTAGAGGGCGGCCAGCACCTTCTCCGAGAGGTTGGGCTCCCGGCGGCGGACTTCCTCCCCCGAGAGGATCTCCAGCCCCGGCACCCCGTTGGCCTCGCCCCGGGCTTTTAAAGTTTCCAGGGTGGCGCACTCCTCCGGCGAAAAGGCCAGCACCAGGGACCCGCAGGCCCGGTAGGGGACATCCAGCTTTTGGCAGAGCTCTTTGGCCAGGGCCACGCCCCGGACGTTCAGCCGGGCCATCAGACTCCCCGGCAGGGGGTCGTACCCGGCGTGGAGGATGGCGGAGTTCGCCTTGGTGGTGCCGTTGGCCACGTCATTTTCTTTTTCCAAAACCGTGACCCGCACCTGATATTTGGCCAGCTCAAACGCCGCGGCCGCGCCCACGATTCCGCACCCAATGATGATTACATCCTGCATAAGCAAAACCTCAACTCCTTGCCTGATCGGCATAAAAAAGAGCGCACGACACCCCTTGAAAAACGGGCTGCCCTGCGCTTCTCAAACTCTCGCACATACCAAGCATACACATACTTCGATTGTGTTTTTACAATAACACAGCCCGTCCGGGTTTTCAATAGTTTTTTGGATGTGCTTTAAAAATTGTGCGGTTTGACCAAAAAGCGGCGTTTTGCTTCGGCAAGGGGGGTCGGATCACTTTCCCAAAGTGCCGAGTTGACGTTGGTGCCGCTCTGCGGTACAATATAAAATGGAGTGAAAAAGAAGTGTGAGGGCTGTGCGGCCGGCGCCGCGCAGCAAAAGAGAAAGGGATTGTTTCCGCTGTGGCCGGGAGCCGAGAGAGATTCCGGGCATGGCTCAAACATAAGATTAAGATCTAGGAGGAAAGAGTTTATGAGCAAGTTTCCCAAAGGGTTCTACTGGGGCGGCGCGACCGCTGCCAACCAGTGCGAAGGCGCCTGGAATGTGGGCGGCCGTGGCCCGGCCCTGACCGATGTCACCACCGGCGGCACGGTCAACACCCCCCGCTACACCACCTACATCGACAAGGACGGCAACCCCGGCAAAGTGGCCAGCATGGGCATTACCGCCAAGCTGCCCGAGGGCGCCAAGTACGCTGTTCTGCCCGACACCCTCTACCCCAACCACGACGGCATCGATTTCTACCACCACTACAAGGAAGATATCGCGATGTTTGCCGAGATGGGCTTTAATATGTTCCGGATGTCCATTTCCTGGAGCCGTATTTTCCCCAAGGGCAACGAGACCGAGCCCAACCGCGAGGGCCTGGAGTTCTACCGCAATGTTTTCCTGGAGCTGAAAAAGTATAACATCGAGCCCCTGGTCACCATCAGCCACTACGACGATCCCCTCTACCTGGTGGAGGAGCTGGGCGGCTGGAACAACCGCAAGACCATCGACTACTACCTGAACTACTGCAAGACCATCTTCAACGAGTACAAGGGCCTGGTCAAGTACTGGCTGACCTTCAACGAGATCAACTGCCTGGTGGCCTTCCTGACCTTCGGCGGGGACAAGGTGCCCGACGCCGCCTACCAGGAGGCCTATCAGAAGCTGCACCACCAGTTTGTGGCCAGCGCCAAGGCGGTCAAGCTGGCCCATGAGATCAGCCCCGAGTACAAGGTGGGCAACATGATCTGCTACCTGACCAGCTACCCCCTGACCTGCGACCCCAAGGATGTCATCAAGAACATGGAGCATGAGCAGTTCGCGGTGGATTACTGCGGCGACGTCCAGGTCCGGGGCGCATATCCCGCCTACGCCAAGCGTCTGTGGGACGCCCATAACGTCAAGATTCAGATGGAGGAGGGCGACCTCGAGACTCTGGCCGAGGGCAAGGTGGATTTCTACACCTTCAGCTACTACATGACCAGCTGCGTCACCACCCACGCCGACGCCGAGAAGACCGCCGGCAACCTGTCCATGGGCGGCAAGAACCCCTATCTGAAAGCCTCCGACTGGGGCTGGCAGATCGACCCGGACGGCCTGCGCTTTACCCTGAACCGTCTGTACAACCGCTACCAGATCCCCCTGATGGTGGTGGAGAACGGCCTGGGCGCCTACGACACCGTGGAACCCGACGGCTCCATCCACGACAGCTACCGCATCGACTACTTCCGTCAGCACATTGCCGCCCTGGCCGAGGCTGTGGCCGACGGCGTGGATGTCCGGGCCTACACCCCCTGGGGCTGCATTGACCTGGTCTCTGCCGGCACCGGTGAGATGCGCAAGCGCTATGGCTTCATCTACGTCAACAAGCAGGACGACGGCAGCGGCGATTACAGCCGCAGCCGGAAGGACAGCTTCTTCTGGTATCAGAAGGTGATTAAGTCCAACGGTGAGGACCTGGCCTAACCCATCGCTCTGGCACAATTCTCTGAATAATCAAAACCCCACGTTGAACGTGGGGTTTGCAGAACGGCCCCATAGGGGCCACA
>HHCFC01400__coassemble_1242_pt1 | contig 44294 bp, 38 predicted proteins | sample HHCFC01400__metabat2_high_PE_029 | metagenome-assembled genome bin HHCFC01400
ATTTTACCACCGAGCCGTTCGTTTGTCAAGCACTTTTTTTCGAAGTGTTTTGAGCTTTTCGATCGGTTTCGTGGGCTCCCGCAAGAGTCATTCTTTCGTGTGACCCGGGGTGCCTGAGTATAATACCACCGACGCCCCCTTTTGTCAACACCTTTTTTGCATTTTTCGAGGAAATTTGAAAGAAAAAATCCCGGGCCTCTCTGCACCGCCGCAAAGAGGCCCGTGGCCCTCTATTATATTACCTTATATAGGATCAGAAATAGCACTTGATCTGGAACCGGTCTGCCGGGTCCTGCTTCTTCTCCACCACAATCCGCTCGTGGTCAAAGTCAAAATGCACCGGGGTGCACAGTTCGGTGTTCCGGGTCAGACGGAGCAGCTCGTTTACCCGCTTTTTCTCCTCGGGCAGATAGAACAGATAGCTCACGCCCTCTTTCTTGGCTCGGCCGGTGCGGCCGATCCGGTGGGTATAATGCTCGTTGTCCGAGGGCACGTCGTAGTTGATGACCGCGTCCACGTCCGACACATCAATGCCCCGGGCTGCCACGTCGGTGGCCACCAGAATGGCCAGTTTGCCGTCCCGGAAGTTCTGCATAATCTGGTTGCGCTCCTTCTGGGACAGATCACCATGAAGGCAATCCACAGAGAAGCCCAGGCGGGCCAGCTGATTAGCCAGAGTGGCGGTGGCGAACTTGGTATCGCAGAAGACCATCACCCGCTTGTAGCCCTCCCCAATGACCAGCTGGGCCAGGTCGGACAGCTTGTTCCGGCCGGAGGTCTCCAGCATATACTGGGTGATCTTGGGCTGACTCTCCTCCTTGGGCTGGACGGTGATCTCCTCGGCGTCCTTCTGATACAGCCAGCCGATGTCCATAACCTCCCGGCTGATGGTGGCCGAGAACATGGACAGGGACTTACGGGCTTTCATCAGGTCGATGATATGCCGCACGTCCTTGTAAAAGCCCATATTCAGCATCTCGTCCGCCTCGTCCAGCACGATCTGGGTCACATGGGAGATATCAATGCTGCGACGCTTGTAGTGGTCCATCAGGCGGCCCGGAGTGGCCACCACAATCTGGCAGCCCTCGGCCAGGCGGCGAGCCTGCTTGTCCATATTGGCGCCGCCGTAGACGCAGGCCACCTGGATCTCGGGCAGATAATAGGCCAGCTCTGCCAGCTCCTGGGCGATCTGCTGGGCCAGCTCCCGGGTGGGGGCCAACACCACAGCCTGGGGGTATTTTTTCTCCGGGTCGATCTGTTCCACAATGGGGATGCCAAAGGCACAGGTTTTGCCGGTGCCGGTGGGGGCCTTGGCAATGACGTCCCGCCCCGCCATCATCACAGGGATGGTTTTCTCCTGTACTTCCGTCATCTCGGTAAAACCCATCCGCTCGACGGCTTTGCGGATGGCCTCGCTGCACTGCAGTTCACTGTAAAGCATCGGTTTAACTCCATTCTCTCCTGCACAGTAGTTCTTTTGTATAGTATAACATGCCCCGCGCAAAAAGTCAGCACCACAACAAAAAGGCCGCGCATCCCGGACGGGTGCACGGCCTGATTGGCAGTTTATGCAGTTTCTTCCACGGTCTTGTTGGCGCGGCCGGCCTCCAGCTTCTGCTTGAAGCGGCCGCTGGCCTTAAAGCCGGGGATCGAGGTGGACTCCAACCGGCTGGACACCTTGGTCTTGGGGTTGGTGTAGGCCTTGGGCTTGCGGGGACGCATCTCAAACCGGCCAAAACCGGCGATGGTCACCTTTTCGTCCGCACACAGGCACTCTGCGATCTGGTTGAACATTGCATCCATCGTCATCTCCACCTGGCTCTCAGTAAAGCCGGTTTTGCGGGCGACGGTCTCGATCATCTGGGAACGGGTCATGTATCGATATCCTCCTGGAACGGCAAGTTCCACTTTTCGCGGCGCCTCCATAGCCCAGCACAGCCAGATGCATAGCACAATCTTTGCATCTGGCTGTTGGGGCTGGAATTTCCGCCAAAAGTAACGTATTTTGGCAAATTTTGCGTTGTAGAGTATAGCAAAACCACAGGGTGATTGCGATACTTTGCGCACAAAACGGCCTAGTTTACGCACGAAGCTTATTTGTTGCGATACAACGTAGCAATATCGACCAGCGGAATGTTTTTCAGGCTGTGCTCACTGCTCAGGCAATTGACCAGAGCGGTGGCGGTATCTACTGCGGTAATGCAGGGGATGCTCAGCTCCACGGCCTTGCGGCGGAGGCGGACCGAGTCACGCCGGGGATCGCGGCCCTTGGCGCTGGTGGAGAAGACATAGTCCACCAGACCGCTCTGGAGCAGATCGATGATGTTGGGCGACTCGCCGGACATATTCCGCACCTCGTTGCAGGGGACCATGTGCTTATTGAGCCAGGCACAGGTGCCGGAGGTTCCATAGAGCTTGTAGCCCATATTTTTCAGACGCCAGGCGATATCCACAAACTCGGGCTTATCGCTGTCCTTGACGGTGAAGATGCAGCAGCTGCCGGGGCCGGGGGTCTTGAAGGTGTAGCCGGCGCCGATCAGGCCCTTGAGCAGGGCGTCGTGGTAGTTGGGGGCAATGCCCAGCACCTCGCCGGTGGACTTCATCTCGGGGCCAAACTGGGTATCCACACCGTGCAGCTTCTCGAAGCTGAAGACAGGCACCTTAACAGCCACATAGGGGGCGTTGGGGTGCAGACCGGTGCCATAACCCATATCCACCAGCTTCTCGCCCAGGCAGCAGCGGACCGCCAGGTCCACCATGGGCACGCCGGTAACCTTGGAGATATAGGGGACGGTACGGGAAGAACGGGGGTTGACCTCGATGACGTAAACTCGGTTGTTGGAGACAGCATACTGGACGTTCACCAGACCCACGACCTTCAGCTCACGGGCGAAACGGCCGGTGTAATCCACCATGGTGTCGATGACGCTCTGGGTCAGGTGCTGGGCCGGGTAGACGCAGATGGAGTCGCCGGAGTGGACGCCGGTCCGCTCCACCTGCTCCATGATGCCCGGGATCAGGAAGTTTTCGCCATCGCAGATGGCGTCCACCTCGCACTCGGTGCCCTGGATATACTTATCCAGCAGGACGGGGTGGTCCATGTCCACGTGCTCGGTGATAACGCCCATATACTCGATGACGTCGGCCTTGGTATAGGCGACGATCATGTTCTGGCCGCCCAGAACGTAGGAGGGACGCATCAGAACCGGCAGGCCGATCTCGTCGGCGGCAGCTAGGGCCTCCTCCAGGTTAAAGACGGTGCGGCCAGGGGCGCGGGGAATGCCGCAGCGCTCCAGCAGCTCGTCGAACCGCTCGCGGTCCTCGGCCTCGTCGATGGCGTCCGCCGGGGTGCCCAGGATGGGCAGACCGATCTCGTCCATGTGCTTGGCCAGCTTGATGGCGGTCTGGCCGCCGAACTGGACCACACAGCCGTCCGGCTTCTCGGTGGCGATGATGTTGTCCACGCTCTCGGGGGTCAGGGGGTCGAAGTAGAGGCGGTCGCCGGTGTCAAAGTCGGTGGAGACGGTCTCGGGGTTGTTGTTGACCAGAATGGCCTCGCAGCCGTTCTTCTTGAGGGTCCAGACGCAGTGCACCGAGCAGTAGTCGAACTCGATGCCCTGGCCGATCCGGATGGGGCCGGAGCCAAAGACCAGGATCTTCTTTTTCTTCTTGCCCTCGGTCTGGGCGTCCTTGGCTGCGATGAACTCGGCGGCCTCGTTGTCGCCGTCGTAGGTGGAGTAGAAATAGGGGGTGTTGGCCGAGAACTCAGCGGCGCAGGTATCGACCATCTTGAAGCCGGCGCGGTAGTTCTCGATGGGCAGAGTCTCCACCTGGGCCAGGCGCTTGATGGTCTTGTCCTGGAAGCCGTACTTCTTGGCTTCCTTGTACTGCTCCAGGCTCAGATTGCCGTTGCAGCGGGCCAGGCCCTTTTCCAGGTTGGCCAGGTGCTGCATCTTGTCCAGGAACCACCAGTCGATCTTGGTGATCTTATAGATGGTCTCGTGGTCGATGCCCCGCTTAAGGGCCTCGTAGACGCAGAACACCCGCTCGGCGTCCTGGATGTGCATATGAGCGATGATCTCCTGATCGCTCAGCTCCTCAAAGGGCTTGTGGGTCAGGGTGTCCATGCCCAGCTCAATGGAGGAAACAGCCTTCATCATGGCGGCCTCGAAGCTGTTGCCGATGGACATAACCTCGCCGGTGGCCATCATCTGGGTACCCAGAGACTTGTCGGCGTAGACGAACTTATCGAAGGGCCACTTCGGGTACTTGACGACAATATAGTCCAGCGCAGGCTCGAAGCAGGCGCAGGTCTTGCCGGTGACGTCGTTGGTGATCTCGTCCAGGGTGTAGCCGATGGCGATCTTGGTGGCCACCTTGGCGATGGGGTAGCCGGTGGCCTTGGAAGCCAGAGCCGAAGAACGGGACACACGGGGGTTGACCTCGATGACCGCGTAGTCGAAGCTGTCCGGCTTGAGGGCAAACTGGCAGTTGCAGCCGCCCTCGATGCCCAGCTCGGTGATGATGTCCAGGGCCGCGGTGCGGAGCATCTGGTACTCGTGGTCGGTCAGAGTCTGGGAGGGAGCCACGACCACAGAGTCGCCGGTGTGGATGCCCACGGGGTCCAGGTTCTCCATGTTACAGACGGTGATCACATTGCCCTTGTGGTCCCGCATGACCTCGTACTCGATCTCTTTCCAGCCGGCGATGCACTTTTCCACCAGGATCTGATGGATGGGGGAAAGGCGCAGGCCGTTGGTGCCGATCTCGATCAGCTTGGCTTTGTCCTCGCAGATGCCGCCGCCGGTGCCGCCCATGGTGAAAGCGGGGCGGACGATGACCGGGTAACCGATCCGGTCGGCGCAGGCCAGAGCGTCCTCCAGGGTCTCCACGACCTCAGAGGGGATGATGGGCTGGTGGAGCTTCTCCATAGTCTCCTTGAAGAGCTCCCGGTCCTCGGCCCGGTCAATGGTCTCGGGCTTGCAGGCCAGCAGACGGATGCCGGTCTTGTCCAGGTAGCCGCTGCGGGCCAGCTCCATGGAGAGGTTCAGGCCCATCTGGCCGCCCAGGTTGGGCAGGACGGAGTCGGGCTTCTCGATCTCGAGAATCCGCTCCACCACTTCCAGGGTCATGGGCTCGATATAGACGTGGTCGGCCACGTCGGGGTCGGTCATAATGGTAGCGGGGTTGGAGTTCAGCAGCACCGTCTCGATGCCCTCGGCCTTGAGGGCGCGGCAGGCCTGGGTGCCGGAGTAGTCGAACTCGGCCGCCTGGCCGATGATGATGGGGCCGGAACCAATGACCAGCACCTTTTTAATACTAGGGTCCTTAGGCATGTTTCAGCGCGCCTCCTTTGCAGCTTTGACGTTATTCAGGAAGCGGTCGAACAGAAACTCGGTGTCCTTGGGGCCGCCGTTCGCTTCCGGGTGGAACTGGACGGTAAAGCAGTTCCATTTTTTGTACTGGATGCCCTCGCAGGTGCCGTCGTTGGCGTTCACCTGGGCCACGGTGCCCATCTCTTCGGGCAGTTCCTCACCCACCACCGCGTAGCCGTGGTTCTGGCTGGTGATGAAGGTGCGGCCGCTGGCAAAGTCGGTGACGGGCTGGTTTGCGCCGCGGTGGCCGTACTTGAGTTTGACGGTCTTGGCGCCGGCAGCCAGGGCCGACAGCTGATGACCCAGGCAGATGCCGAAGGTGGGGATCCCCAGCGCAAAGATATGGCGCAGGTTCTCGATGACCTCCACCGGCTCGGCGGGGTCGCCGGGGCCGTTGGAGAGCATGATGCCGTCGGGGTTCAGCTCCTTGATCTGCTCGGCGGTGGAATAGCCGGGCATCACGGTGACTTTGCAGCCGCGCTTGGTCAGGCAGCGGACAATGTTCCGCTTGCAGCCGTAGTCCATCAGGGCAATGTGCAGCTCGCCCTGGGGATTATAGACCTCGGGGGCGGCGCAGGTGACCGTCTTGACAGCGTCGGTCACCGCATAGGCGCGGATCTCGGCCAGCAGGGCCTCGGTCCGGGCGGCGTTGGCCGGGTCGGCGGGGTCGAACTCGGTGAGGATGGCGCCGTTCATAACGCCGCTCTCCCGGATGATCCGGGTCAGGTGGCGGGTGTCGATTCCCTCGATGCCGATGATGTTGTTTTTCTTCAAAAAGCTGTCCAGGGTCTCCTCACAACGCCAGTTGGAGGGGGTGGTGCAGGCTTCCCGCACGATATAACCCCGGGCCCAGATCTTGCCGGACTCCATGTCCTGGCTGTTCATGCCGTAGTTGCCGATCAGCGGGTAGGTCTGGGTGATGATCTGGCCGTAGTAGCTGGGGTCGGTCAGGGTCTCCTGGAAACCCACCATGCCGGTGGCAAAGACCACCTCGCCCACGGTGACGCCCTCAGCGCCCACCGACTGGCCCTCAAAGACCATCCCGTTTGCCAAAAGAAGATATGCGTTCATTCCGATAACCTCGTTTAAGCTTGTTTCAACTGCGGGGGCTTACAGGGTCTGCTTGGCTTCCTGCTTCATCTTGCGGCTGCCCAGGTGCACCAGGGGCAGTTTGCCCTCCTTGCAGATGGGGCACTCCTCGGGGGCATAGTTGGGCAGATCCAGCTTGAGAGCGCTGGCCACGATGGGAATGGGGGACGGAGCCTCGGGCTTGGTGCGGTCCACCACGCAGGTGATGCCCAGGCACACGCCGCCGGCCTCTTCGATGACCCGCTTGGTCTCCAGGGAGGAAATGCCGGTAGTCACCACGTCCTCGGCGATGATGCACTTCTCACCCGGCTGGATGGCGAACCGCTTCAGGGTCATGACATTGTCCACCCGCTCGGTGAAGATGGCGCGCTTGCCGGTCTGGCGGGCCAGCTCGTAGGCGTAGACGATGCCGCCCATGGCGGGACCGACGATGACGTCCACATCCATCTCCTTCAGTTTGTCGGCCACCGGCTTCATCACCTCGGCGCAGCGGTCGGGGTACTGCTGCAGATAGGCCATCTGGCAGTAGGCGCTGGAATGGCGGCCGGAGGACAGCAGGAAGTGGCCCTCCAGGAATGCGTCACAGCTCTTCAAAATTTCAATTGCTTCGCTCATTGTACGTCTCCCTCTCTTGGTATTCTGTGGTTTATGTTCCCAGTATTGTATCACGCTCTGGGGCGAATTGCAAATTTATGCAAGAAAATATCGTTTTTCTGTATATTAGTCGATGATATGCGAATATCAGCGGGCGCAGCCCCGGATCTCGTCCAGGCTGGCGACGCCGTGGCGGTCCATCCACTCGTTCATCTCGTCGGCGATGGTCTCCATGGCGCGGGGGTTTGCAAAGTTGGCCGCGCCCACCTGGACCGCGGCTGCGCCGGCCATGATGAACTCCAGCGCATCCTTGCCGGTGGCGATGCCGCCCAGGCCCACCACCGGGATCTGAACCGCACCCACTGCCTGCCAGACCATCCGCAGGGCGATGGGCCGCACCGCCGGGCCGGAAAGCCCCGCGAAGATGTTGTCGAACACCGGACGGCGCTTTTCCAGGTCGATGGCGCAGGCCTGGAAGGTGTTGGTCAGGCTGATGGCGTCGGCGCCCGCAGCCTCCACGGCCTTGCACATGTCGGGGATGTTCTCAGCCTGGGGGCTGAGCTTGACCATCAGGGGCTTTTTGCAGACCTCCCGGACCATCTTGACCACAGCCCCGGCGGCCTCGGCCTTGACGCCGTAGGCCATGCCGCCCACCTTGACGTTGGGGCAGCTGATGTTCAGCTCGATGATGTCCACCGGGCTCTCGCTGAGCAGGGCCGCGCCCTCGACATATTCTTCCTCGCTGTGGCCGCCCAGATTCGCCAGAATCACGGTGCCGTACTGGCGCTTGAGCTCCAGCATCTCGGGCAGCTCCACGTCGATAAAGTGCTGGACGCCGGGGTTCTGGAGGCCGATGCTATTGATCAGGCCGGAGGGGGTCTCCCAGAGGCGCTCGCCCTTGTTGCCGTACTGGCCGTGAAGGGTCAGGCCCTTGCCGGAGATGCCGCCGATCTTATTGAAGTCCGCCAGCTCCTCGTACTCGACGCCATAGCCCACGGTGCCCGAGGCGCCGATGATGGGGCTGTTCATGGTAAAGCCCAGAAGGCTCGTCTTTAAATCTGCCATCAGAATACCTCCGCCGCATCAAATACCGGGCCGTTTTTGCAGACGCTCTTGCCCTCGCCGGACTTGGTCTCGCAGGTGCAGCCCAGGCAGGCCCCGATGCCGCAGGCCATCTTCTTCTCCAGGCTCACCAGGCACTTGGTGCCCTTTTCGGCGCAGAGACGGGCCGCGTTTTTCATCATCACCGTAGGGCCGCAGACCAGCACCACGTCGTAATCCGCTGGATCATACAGCTGGGTGACAAACCCGTGGAAGCCCACCGCGCCGGTGTCGGTGGACACCTTGACGAGATTCGCAATGGAGCGGTATTCCTCCATGCAGTAGGGCTTGTCCCGGAAGCCGAAGAAGACGTCCGGTTTCACCCCGGCGGCGGCCAGTTCCCGGGCCACCTGATACATGGGGGCAGTGCCGATGCCGCCGCCCACCACGGCGATCTTTTTGTACTGAGCGGCCAGGGTCGGAATATCAAAGCCGTTGCCCATGGGGCCGGTCAGCTGGAAGGTGTCCCCCGGTTTCAGGGCGGCCAGCTTGTGGGTGCCCTCGCCGATGACCTGGTAGAGGAACTCCACCGTCAGGGTTTCGGGCTCCCACTTGTGGACGCTGATGGGCCGGGAGAGGAAGGGCCCCTCCTCGGCCGGCCAGGACCGCAGGGTGAAGAACTGGCCCGCGTGGGGGGCGTGCTCGGCGTCCGGCCAGTGGACCCGCAGCAGGCGGATGTCCTCCTGAACCACTTCATGTCTCAGGACGGTGGCTTCACAGCAGGCTGCACGCATGGGCGATGGCCTCCTTCATGTTGACGCACTCGTTGTAGGCGGCCTCGTCGAAAGCAACACCGGGCTGCTTCTTGTAGGCCAGCAGGATGCCGCGGCTGGAGTTGACGGTGCCGCCGTTGCCCTTGGTCAGGTACTGGGCGATATCCTCGGCCTTGCCGCCCTGGGCGCCGTAGCCCGGAATCAGGAAGAAGCTGTCCTTGTACTTGGCACGGATCTCGGTGGCCTCCTCGATGTGGGTGCCGCCGATGACCAGGCCGATGGAGGAGTAGCCGTGCTCGCCCATGTAGCCCTTGCCCAGCTCGTTGAGCTTGTCGCCCACCAGGTCGTAGACGTGGCGGCCGTCAGCCAGCTTCTCGTACTCGAAATCCTTGGCGCCGCCGTTGGAGGTGCGGCAGAGGACGAACAGGCCCTTGCCCTGCTTCTCGGCGTAGGGCAGATAGGGGCTGATGGAATCCAGACCCATATAGGGGGCCAGGGTCACGAAATCGGCCTCGAAGTCGCCGGTAAAGTGGCCCATGGCGTACATTTCGGCGGTCTTGGCGATGTCGCCCCGCTTGATGTCGGCGATCACCGGCACACCGGCGGCACGCACCGCCTTGAGGGTCTCGGCATAAGCCCGCAGGCCGTCCAGGCCCAGGGCCTCGTAGTAGGCGATCTGAACCTTAAAGCAGCCCGCCACTGCCTTGGTAGCCTCGATCAGGGCCTTGTTGAAGCGAACGATGTTCTCGCCCTTGGTCAGAGCCGTATCGGCGTAGCCCTCGGGCAGGTAGGAAAAGTCGGTGTCCAGGCCAACGCAGACCGGGCCGCGGGCTTCGACTGCTTCGTACAGTTTATCCATATTGGTCATGGGAGTGTTCCTCTCTTTCATAAAATTCCTTGGATGAATTTCGGTCTGGTTGTTATTCGGCCTGGTAGGTCAGCTGGCCGCCCTTGACGGTGGCGCAGACCCGGCCGTAGAGCTCGGCCCCGTCGTAGGGGCAGTTATGGGACTTGGAGTGAAGGGCGTCCTTATTTACTATATAAGGAGTATCCAGATCCACCAGCACGAAGTCGGCGTCGTAGCCCGGCTCCAGCCGGCCCTTGGCCAGGCCCATGATCTGGGCGGGGCCCTCACTCATCAGGCGGCTGACCACTTCCAGAGGCATCCCCTCCTGGCGGCAGAGCTTGGTGTAGCAGACCCCGAAGGCTGTCTCGCTGCCCACCATGCCGGCCATCCCCTTGAGCTTATCCTCTTCCGAGTGGGGGGCGTGGTCGGTGGCGATGGCGTCCACCGTACCGTCCCGAATCCCGTCCAGCAGGGCCTCGATGTCGTCGGCGGTGCGGATGGGGGGGTTGACCCGGTAATCGCAGGTGTCCTTGGTGAACCAGAGGTGGTGGGGGGTCACCTCGCAGGTGACCGGCGCGCCCCGGAGCTTGGCGATCCGGATGGCCTCCACCGCGCCCCGGGTGGAGACGTGGCACATGTGCAGCCGGGTCTGGTAGTACTCGCTCAGCCAGCAGTTCCGGACCGTCTCGATGTCCTCGGCCAGGCGGTAGTCCCAGGGGCTGATCTCCATATCCTCGGCGTGGCTCATGACGGTGATGTCCCGCTGGGTACAGATGGCAAACGCCCGGGCCATGGTGGCGGTATCCTGAACACCGTGGCCGTCCTCGGTGATGAACTTGACGCTGGCGGGCAGGGTTTTCAGGTGGTCCAGGGTCTTGCCGTCGAAATTCTCGGTGATGGAGACGGTCTGGTTTGCGTCGCACAGACCGATCTCGGCGGCTTTCTGCTCAATCTCCGCCGCCTGGGCCGCTGAGGAGCAGACCGGCTTTGTGTTGGGCATCAGGTTCACAAAGGTGTACCCGCCCGCAGCCGCGGCCCGGCTGCCGGTCTCAATGTCCTCTTTATATTCAAATCCGGGGGTGCGCCAGTGGCAGTGCAGATCCACAAAGGCGGGCAGAACGGTCAGACCTCCGGCATCCAGCACCGTTTCCTCCGGGCCGGCCAGGGCCGCAAGCCCCTGACCCACGGCCTGGATCTTACCCTCCCGGGTATAGATCTCGATGGGTTCTCCCCGTGCGTTGACAGCGTTTTGAAGCAGCATGACAGATCTCCTCCCATGATGTTTTTCAAAGTGGGCGAACGCCTGCAGGCAGGCAAAAAAAAACTTTTCCCCGCAAAAGGGAAAAGCTTATCCAGCAAAATGAGAAAACAACGCACCCACGCCAAAGCCAGCCGAGAAACGCATTTTGGACTTATAGTGCGCGCGGCCATTCAGCATAGGTCTGCTCCTCCTGTTACTGTATTGTATCTCAAGATATTCTATCATAGAAACGCGAAAAGTGTCAATCCCATCCCGGCCTTTTTCGGTGTGAAAAGTACCCTCTGCCGGGCGGCGAATTTTGGCGAGAATTACGAAAATCCGCCCCTGCGCCGCCCCCCGGCCCCGAAAACCCGTCCGCCGCCTGTACTTTCCCCCGCCGGTGTGTTAAAATGAAAAAACAACGGTCCGCCCCCGTCTCCCGCGGGCCGCAGCGTTTTGGGCAAGGAGGTATTCCCTATGGGTTTATTGGAGGATGCGCGGAACATCCAGCGCAAGGACCCCGCCGCACGGAGCGTGCTGGAGGTGATCCTGCTCTACCCCGGGTTCCACATTTTGGTTTATCACCGCATTGCGCACTGGCTCTACCAGCACAAGCGGTTTTTCCTGGCGCGGTGGGTCAGCCAGTCCGGCCGGCACCACACCGGCATTGAGATCCACCCCGGCGCCAAAATCGGCAAATGTCTCTTCATCGACCACGGCATGGGGATCGTCTTTGGCGAGACCACCGAGATCGGCGACAACTGCACCATCTACCATGGGGTGACCCTGGGCGGCACCGGCAAGGACACCGGCAAACGCCATCCCACCCTGGGCAACAACGTGCTGATCGGCGCGGGGGCCAAGGTGCTGGGCCCGGTGTTCATCGGGGACAACGCCCGGGTGGGCGCGGGCAGCATCGTGCTGCACAACCTGCCCGCCAACTGCACCGCCGTGGGCAACCCCGCCGAGGTGGTGCGGATCAACAGCAAGACGGTGATCCCGGCGGACGATCTGGACCAGCAGGATCTGCCCGATCTGGTGGCCCAGCGGCTCACCGCCCTGGACCAGCGGATCAGCCACCTGGAAAAGGCCGCCCAGGGGGATACGCCCCCCTCCGCCGAGCAGCTGGCCGCCCGGTCCGGCGCCGCCCGCAAATAAACCGCAAAGAAACGGCGAAGCCCCCAAAAGGAGCTTCGCCGTTTTTTGTTTCCTTTAAACCGGCCGGGGCCTTTGTCCGGTGTTATTCCTCCGGGCCCGCCGCGAGGGCCTCGTAGTCCTCGATCATGGATTGGAGGGTGATCTCGCTCATGGTCTTTTTCACCGCATCCTCTATTTGATGGTACGGTTTGCAAAGTACCTTGCGGATGTTCTGCGCCACCGGGCAGGGCCGCTGCTGGCAGGAATGGATGCCGATTAAGGACATCACGCCCTCCCCTTCCAGCGCGGCATAGATTTGATAGAGGGTGATCTGGGCCGGATCTCTTGCCAGCTCGGCGCCGCCGGTCCCCCGGGGGACGGTGATCAGCCCCGCTTTTTTCAGGGCGCTCAGAATGTTGCGGATCACCACCGGGTTGCAGCCGGTGCTCTCCGCCAAAAGGCCGCTGGTCACCTTGGCCCTCCCCTTGGCCTGGTGGATGAATATAAGGCAATGCACCGCCACCGAACACTTTACACTGATCTGCATACGCTCTTTTTTCAACCCTTTCTCCGATGTAACGATTGACATTACATCACAACCATGTTACACTGTCCCTGATGTAACGCATTGGATTACACCTTTATTGTATCGGTCTGCCCGGAAAATTGCAAGCAGAACCCTGAGCCCCGCCCCGGGCAGAACCCCAAAACGTCCTGGAACTCCAAGGAGGATCTGCCCATGAATGTCTACGAGCTCTATTTCAGCCCCACAGGCGGCACCAAAAAGGCCGCCGACCTTCTGACCGACGCCCTGGCGCCCAAGGCCGCCCAGGTGAACCTGACCGACAGCAAGACCGCTTTTTCCGATCTCGCTCTGACGGCGGAGGATCTGGCGGTTATCGCAGTCCCCTCCTATGCAGGCCGGGTGCCGGCCGTCGCCGTTCAGCGGCTGGCCGCCGTAAAGGGCAACGGCGCCCGGGCGGTTTTGGTCTGCGTCTACGGAAACCGCGCCTACGAGGACACCCTGGTGGAGCTGGCCGACACCGCCAAAGAAGCGGGCTTCCGGGTGATGGCCGCCGTCAGCGCCATTGCGGAGCACTCCATCGCCCGCCAGTTTGCCGCCGGCCGCCCCGACGCGGAGGACGCCCAGCGGCTGGCCGGGTTTGCAAAGCAGATTCAGGAAAAACTGGCCCGCGGGGAGGACACCAAGCCCTCCCTCCCCGGCAACCGCCCCTATAAGAAAACCAGCGGCAGCAAGCTCGTCCCCAAGCCCACCTCGGACTGCACCCGGTGCGGCCTTTGCGCAGCGGAATGTCCGGTCCAGGCCATCCGCCCCGAAGACCCCAAAAAGGTGGACGAATCGGCCTGCATCGGCTGCATGCGGTGCGTCGCAGTCTGCCCCCAGTCGGCCCGCCGGGTCAATCCGGTGATGCTCTCCGCCGTGGGGCTGGCTCTGAAAAAAGTGTGTTCCGATCGCAAAGAGTGCGAGCTCTTTTTATAATGATTGAATCATATAGAAAAAGCAGATCCTCCGCTGCGGAGGATCTGCTTTTTCTGTCCAAATTTATTCCGAAGCGCAGAGGGCCCGCACCTGCTGGGCGGCGGCCGCCACCAGACGACTGACCGGTTGATCCGGCACCCCGGCGACGTAGGTGTCGCACTGGCTCACCGGCACCAGCACCCGCTGGGCGCTGCTCTGGCCCACCGCCGCCGCCATGGCCGGGGTAATCTCCCCCAGCAGGGCATCCGCCACTACGATCCCCAGAGGGCCCACGATGACATCCGCCCGACGGCTGTTGACAATCACGGCGTTTTCACCGGTGGCGCCCCGGGCGGCCCCGGCTTTCAGCATGGCCGAGGTGGCCAGGCTGTTGGTGCCCACAGCGATCAGCTCTGCTTCCGGGCAGGCCGCTGCCAAAGCCGCCACCAGCTGACGGCCCAGGCCGCCCCCCTGGCCGTCGATTACCAGAATCCGCGCCGCCATCAGAAGTCGATCTCCTCCAGGCGGAGCAGGGCCAGGATATAAATCTTGAGGGCCTCCAGCAGCTTGTCAATGGGGGCCGCCTCGTTGGCGCCGTGCATGGGGCCGCCGAAGTCGGGCAGCACCATGTCCGCGTGCTCGGGACCAAAGCTCACGGCATAGGGGAAGTGGCGGGCGTAGGTGCCGCCGCCCATGGTGAAGGGCTTGGCGTTCTCGCCGGTCACCTCGTTGTAAGTGTCGATGCAGGCCCGGATGGCGGGGGTGTCTGCGCCGATATAGAAGGGCTCGGCCGAGTCCACATCGGTGAGCTCGGCGCCGGCGCCAATAGCCTCACGGATGCCGGCGGCAATGACCTCGCCGTTGGTGGAGGTGGGGTAACGGCTGTCCATGGTCTGGACCATCCGGCCGTCCACCATCGAAATGGTGCCGCCGATGATGGTCAGGGGCCCGAAGGGCTCGTCCGCGCTGGCGATGCCCAGCCCCTCGCCCGCGGTGGAGCTGTGGAGCTTGTGCAGGGTCTCCAGGTAAGCCCGCTCTGCCTCGTTGCCCAGGCCGTTGGCCAGCAGGTAATCCGCCACCAGGCCGATGGCGTTGACGGTGCCCTCGGGCATGGCCGCATGGCCGGACTTGCCCCAGCCGCGGACCCGGACCCCCTCGCCTTCCGGCTCCAGGGTGATGTTGGGGGCGTTGCTCAGCTTGGAGATGTCGGTCATCACCAGGGCGCTGGCCCGGTCGGGCACAGCGTTGACGGCCACGCCGCCCTCAAAGTCCCGAATCACGCCATTGCAGACGGGACTGACCAGCTTGCCATGGAAGTGGCCCTTCTCGCCGTTGCAGACCGGGAACTCGGCGTCCGGAGTGAAGCAGAACACCGGGGCCTTGTAATGCTCCAGATAGTGCTCTACGTCCTTCATGCCGGTTTCTTCGTTGTCGCCCACCAGGGCGCGGATGGGGTAGCGCAGGGGGATGCCCGCCTCCTTAAGGAACTTCAGGGCATAAAGGGTAGCCACCATGGGGCCCTTGTCATCCGACACGCCCCGGCCCAGCATCCAGCCGTCCCGCACCCGCATGGTAAAGGGGTCGGCCTCCCAGCCGTTGCCGGCGGGCACCACGTCCACGTGGCAGATGGTGGCCAGGTATTTCTCCGGGTCTGCGCCGGGCAGCTCGGCGTAACCGATATAGTTCTCACAGTTGCGGGTGGCCAGGCCCATGCCGGCCGCCAGCTCCAGGGTTTTATCCAGCGCAGCCCGGGCGCCGGGGCCAAAGGGGGCGCCCTCGGCCGGAGCGGTCTCCACGCTGTTGATCGCCACCAGTGCGGCGATATCCTTTAAAATCTGTTCCTGATTGGCTGCAATAAACGCATCAATCTTCTGGTTGAGTGTATGATCCATTCTTCCTCATCCTTTCCGATTTTCTGCCAGCCGGCGCACCGGCCTGCAAACGGCATCGCAGACCATTCTAGCATATTTCCCCCGGCTTTTCCATAGACATTTTGACGACAAAAACCGCGTACCTTTGGCTAGACCGCCCCCTTTCCCCCGGGCACAGCGGGTTTTGGACGCGCAAAAGCGCCCCCGCCGTTTGGGGCGGGGGCGCGGAACGGATCAGATTTTAGGGTGTTCCCTCAGCGAACTCAGGCCTTCTGGGCAGCCTTGCCGAACAGGAACTTGCAGCCATCCACCAGCAGCAGAACCGCCAGGATCAGCATCGGGACGATGAAGACGCACTGGATGGCGTAGGTGAACAGGTTGACGCCTGCTGCACCAGCCAGGATGCCGGTGATGTTGGTCTTAAAGGTCAGGATCATGGAGAACATGGAAGCAGCCGCCATGAAGAACATGGGGATGTAGAACATGTGGTTGTTGCGGCCCACCTTCTTCATGTAGACGGCAGCGGCCATCAGGGCCGGAACGGCGACCATCTGGTTGGCAGCGCCGAACAGGGGCCAGATCTGGCTGTAACCAGCCACAACCAGCAGGAAAGCCAGAGCAATGTTGACGATGGTGGAGACATAGACGTTCTGCATCACCTTGGCCAGACCCTTGGCCTCAGAGCCGTCCTTAGGCTGGAACATCTCCTGGAGGGTGAAGCGGCCCAGACGGCAGCAGGTATCCAGAGAGGTCAGGCAGAAGGCCGAGACAGCCAGAGAGATAATGGTGAAGATGATGGAGCTGCCGCCAAACCAGTTGGAAACAGCGGTGGCCAGAACGATGGCCGGGGTAGCGCCCGCCGCAGTGTAGAAGGTGACGGGGGACTCTGCAAAGGCTGCGGCAAAGCTCTCACTGGTGAACAGGGAGCCCACAGCGATCAGAGAGACAACGGCCAGGATGCACTCCAGCAGCATGCCGCCGTAGCCAATCATCTTGGCGTCCTTCTCGTTGGACAGCTGCTTGGAGGTGGTGCCCGAGGCGATCAGGGCGTGGAAGCCGGAGCAGGCGCCGCAGGCCACGGTGATGAACAGGGCCGGGAACAGCAGGTTGCCGCCCACCGAGAAGCCGGTGAATGCAGGCAGGCCCATGGTGGGGTTGGCGATAAAGATGCCGATGATGGACATGGCAATCATGAAGTAGAGCAGGAAACTGTTCAGGTAGTCGCGGGGCTGGAGCAGAATCCAGACCGGGGTAACCGAGGCGATGGCGCAGTAGATGAAGACCACTACACGCCAGAACCAGACGGTGGAACCCTCAAACACCAGCGGGAAGTAGATGCCCACGGCCACGCAGAGGGCCAGGACCGCCACACCTGCGATGGTGGAGACCACCAGGGGGGCATGCTTGCGGTAAACCAGGAAACCGAAAGCAATGGCCAGCGGGATGAACAGCATGGAGGCCATAGCCACCGAGCCGTTAGCGGTGGAAGCGTCGCCGGGCATGCAGTTGAAGGTCTTGGCGACGATATCGCCGAAGGCCGCATCCACCAGCAGCATGACCAGCCAGACGAAGACCGAGAACATCATCTTGCACTTGTGGTTCAGGGTTGCTTCCAGAACTTCGCCGATGGATTTGCCCTTGTTGCGCAGCGAGATGAACAGGGCCGAGTAGTCCTGCACGGCGCCGATGAAGATGCCGCCCAGCAGAATCCACAGGGTGACGGGCAGCCAGCCAAAGTAGGCAGCCTGAATCGGGCCATTGATGGGGCCGGCGCCCGCAATGGACGCAAAGTGGTGACCCAGCAGAACCGGGGCCTTGGCCGGGCAGTAGTCCACGCCGTCCTCGTATTCAAAGGCCGGGGTCTTGCGCTTCGGGTCGACACCCCACTGCTTGCTCAGCCAGCCGCCGTAGACAACGTAGCCGAGCACGCAGGTGGCGATGCCAATGAGCAGCAAAAGAATACCATTCATTGTTTTTTCCTCCCTCGTGTCATAACAACACAAATACCATTTATAAACAACGGGCTGATCCTCCCGCGTCTATCATTTTTCCGCCTCTGCGGCTTTTTTCAGGGCCAGCTTATAGAGCTTTTTCAGGCTTCGGCCCGCCCGGTTGGTGGTCAGGGTCTGGTGTTCCAGATCCACCAGAACCATCCGCACCTCGCTGTACCCCCGCAGATAGAACTGATAATACCGGGTCTGGCGGCACCGTTCCACCGCCTGTTTGGCGGCTTCGTCGGGGGCCTGCTGGCTCAGCAGCACCACCGTCAGCCAGGTGTACTGGTGGTCTTTCGGGGGCAGCTTCTCCCCGCCCCGGACGAACAGGGCCTCCATCTCCTCAGCCGCCACCCGGAACCGCTGTTCCACATCGGCCGCCGTAGGGGCCGCCGCAAAGGTGTCGAACAGGGTATACTCGTGGCTGTCGGCGTTCCAGAGGGTGGTGCCCACCAGCCGGACGTACTGGTCCTCGTGGGCGTGGAGGGCGGCCAGGGCCCCGTAGGTCTGCCCACCCAGGGTGTAGGGGGATGTGATATCAAAGGAGCTGCGGTAATAGCTCAATACCCGCTGCAAAAAATCCTGTACCTGTATCAAAGCTCGCTGTCTCCTTTGCCGCCGGGCTCTATCCTCCCCGCCTCTGCCGGGCGGGGTTGAATTTTTCTGTTTCCCAGCATGAAAACAATTTTATACTCTTTGTCTTTTGCCGTCAACGTACAAAATGAACAAAAAGGCCACCTTTCGGCGGCCTTTTTGTTAACAATATATTCACATATTTCCCACTGGATCAGCCCACAGCGAAAAATCCGCTCAGCGCACCCAGCAGCCCGGCGCTGGCCAGGCCGATGATAACGCCTGCCAGCAGCACACCGCCCATGCAGGCGATGAGGACATCTTTGAACTTCATATCCAGGATAGACCCCGCCAGGGTGCCCGTCCAGGCGCCGGTGCCCGGCAGGGGGATCCCCACAAAGAGCAGCAGCGCAATGGTCAGCCCCCGCCCGGCCTTGGCCTCCAGGGCACGGCCGGCCTTTTCGCCTTTCACGATAAAGAACTTGCAGATCTTGCCGATGAGAGGTTTGTCACAGCCCCAGATCAGGAATTTGCGGGCAAAGAGATAGATCACCGGCACCGGCAGCATGTTGCCCACCACGCACACCAGGTAGGTGGGCAGCACCTCCAGCCCAAGGCCCAGCCCTACCGGGATGGCGCCCCGCAGCTCGATGACGGGAACCATGGAGATGAAAAATACGAGAAGATAATATTGCAGCATGGGTACTCCTTATCCGTTTGTCTTGGGAGAGGGATTGAGCTTCTTCCACTCCACCGCGAAGAAGAGGATGGTGCAGGTGGTGGCGGAGACAAAGTCACTGACCGGCTCGGCCACATAGAGGCCCAGCAGCTGGCTGCCGCCCAGAGCGCCAAAGACGCCCGGCAGGATCAGGGCCAGAGGCATCAGCAGGATGACCTTGCGCAGCAGGGCCACAAACATGCTGATCTTGGCCTCGCCCAGGCCCAGGAAGGTCTGCTGGCAGGCGAACTGGGAGCCCATGAACGCAAAGCCCAGCATGTAAATCCGCAGCGGAGCCACGCCCAGTTCCACGATCTCGGGGTCGCTGGAGAACATGCCCAAAAAGACCCGGGGAAACAGTTCCACGCCCAGCACGGTGCCCACAGCCACCGCCAGCGAGACCCCCAGCATCACCCGGAAGGTCTTGCGCAGACGCTCAAACTTGGCCGCGCCGAAGTTGTAGCCGATGATGGGCTGGACGCCCTGGCAGAAGCCCTGGGTGGGCAGAGAGGCGATCTGGGCCACCGAGAACAGGATGCTCATGATGGCCACGGCGTTGTCTCCGCCGTACTTGGCGGCGCCGGTGTTGAACACCAGCTGCACCAGACATTCGGTGGCTGCCATGATAAAGGGCGAGACGCCCAGGGAAACGATCAGGCCCAGGATCTTGAGATCCGGGATAAAGTTTGCCTTGCGCAGCCGGAGCACGCTCCGCTTGCCGGCGAAGAAGACCAGCACCCACACAGCGCTGACGGCCTGGCTCAGGACAGTGGCCAGAGCCGCGCCCCGCACGCCCATATTAAACCCGAAGATGAAGATGGGGTCCAGGATAATATTGCAGATGGCGCCGATGCAGGTGGTGGCCATGCTGGTCTTGGCAAAGCCCTGGTTGGTGATGAAGGGGTTCATGCCCAGGGTGAACTGGACAAAGATGGTGCCCACCAGATAGATGGACAGGTAGGACATGGCATAGGGCAGGGTCTTCTCACTGGCGCCGAAGGTCAGCAGGATATTCTCGCCGAAAACCATAAATACCACGCTCAGAACCACCGACAGGCCAACCAGCAGGGAGAAGCAGTTGCCCATGATTTTCTCGGCGGTCTTGTAATCGCCGCGGCCCATGGCCACCGAGGCCCGGGGCGCGCCGCCCATACCCACCAGGTTGGAAAAAGCGGTGATCAGCACGATGATGGGGTAAGTGACGCCCAGGCCCGCCAGAGCCAGACTGCCGGTGCCGGGGATGTGGCCGACGTAGATCCGGTCCACGATGTTATACAGCAGGTTCACCAGCTGAGCCAGAGCCGTGGGCAGCGCCAGGCTGAAGATCAGCGGCAGGAGCGGCGCGGTGCCCAGGCGCTGGTCCGCCGTGCCATAGGATTTTTCGTTCTGTGCCATTTTGTTCTCGTCCTCCTTTGTGTTTCAACGGTCCAAAAAGCCGCCCCGCGGCTCAGAGATCGATTTGCAGCTCCACCGGGCAATGGTCCGAGCCGAAGATTTCGTTGTGGATCTCGGCCGCCTGGATCTTATCGGCGATCCGCTCCGACACCAGGAAGTAGTCGATCCGCCAGCCGGCGTTCTTTTCCCGGGCCTTGAAGCGGTAGCTCCACCAACTGTATTTGACTTCCTCCGGGTGGAGCCGCCGGAAGCTGTCGGCGAAGCCCGCCGCCTGCAGCTGGGTCATCTTGGCCCGCTCCTCGTCGGTAAAGCCGGCGTTGCGGCGGTTGGTCTTGGGGTTCTTGATGTCGATTTCCTGGTGGGCGACGTTCAGATCGCCGCAGAGGATCACCGGCTTTTGGGCGTCCAGCCGCAGGAGATAATCGCGGAAAGCGTCTTCCCACTCCATCCGGTAGTCCAGGCGCTTGAGCCCGTCCTGGCTGTTGGGGGTGTAGCAGTTGACCAGGTAAAACCCGGGGTACTCCAGGGTAATCACCCGTCCCTCGTGGTCGTGGGCCTCGATGCCGATGCCGGTGGTCACGGCCAGGGGGGCGGTGCGGCAGTAGCAAGCCGTACCGGAATAGCCCTTTTTCTCGGCGGAGTTGGTGTACTCGGTGTAGCCCTCGGGGTGGAAATCCGCCTGGCCGGGCTGCATCTTGGTTTCCTGGAGGCAGAAGATGTCGGCGTCCAGCGCCGCAAAGCTCGCGGCGAAATCATGGGTCAGACAGGCCCGCAGGCCGTTGACGTTCCAGCTGATCAGTTTCATCCAAAGGTTCTCCTTTTATCTTTATCAGGGCCAATCCCCGGTTATGCATGGTATTTTGTCTTCCAGACGCCGCTCTTGAACCGCCAGACAAAGCAGATCGAACGGCAGATCCAGTCCACCACCATGGCGATCCAGACGCCAATGGCGCCGTAGCCCATCCGCACCCCCAGCAGGTAGCTGAAGCCCAGCCGCCAGATGGCCATGCTCAGAACCGACACTACCATGGTGAACCGGACATCGTTGGCCGCCCGCAGGGCGTTGGGCAGCACAAAGGAGATGGGCCAGAGCAGAAGCCCGCATCCGCAGTGGATCTGAACCAGCAGGATGGCCAGCTCCATGGTCTCTCCCGACAGCTCGTAGATCCCCACCAGGGGCCCCACAAAAAGGAGGATGACCCCATTGAAGAGGCCCATGGCCAGGTAGCTCCACCAGAGCAGTTTGCGGGCGTAGAGGGCGGCCTGCTCGTTGTCGCAGGCGCCCACACAGCGGCCCACCACCGTAATCATGGCCAGGCCGATGGCCTGGCCGGGGATACAGCCCATGCCGTCCAGGTTGTTGGCCACGGCGTTGGCCGCGATCTGCACCGTGCCGAAGAGGGAGATCATGCTGACCACCAGAATCCGCCCGGCCTGAAACAGGCTGTTCTCAAAGGCCGAGGGGATGCCGATGCCCAGAATCCGCCGGGCAAGGCCCCCGTCCACCCGGAAGGTAAACTCGGCCCGGACGGCGTTGTCCTTTTTGGCGCAGGCTTTCAGAATCAGCACCGCCGCCACCGCGCGGGACACCACACTGGGCCAGGCCACGCCCTCCACATACATCTTGAGCCCAAAAATGCAGACCGCGTTGCCCACAATGTTGATGGCGTTCATCAGGACGCTGATCCGCATGGAAATCTTGGAGTTGCCCATACTGCGGAAGATGGCCGCCCCTGCATTGTACAGCGCCAGGAACGGGTAGCTGATGGCGGTGATTTGCAGATAGGTCACACCCGCCGCGAGGACATCCTCCTCAATTTCGCCGTAAAAGAGCCGCAGCATGGGCCGGGCCGCCGCCAGGCAGAACGCCCCCAGCCCCAGGCCCAGCAGTACGCTGAGCAGGATCAGCTGGCCGGCGCTGGAATTGGCTTTCTTTCCACTGCGGGCTCCCAGGTACTGGCTGACCACCACCGCGCCGCCGGTGGCCAGCGCCGCCAACAGGTTAATGACCAGGTTGTTGATCATATCCACCAGGCTGACGCCCGAAATGGCCGCCTCGCCGCAGCGGGAAACCATCATGGTATCCGCCATGCCCACCGTCATGGCCAGCAGCTGCTCCACCAGCAGCGGCCAGATCAGCCGCAGAAGCTCCTGCTGGCTGAACAGCGGCCGCCCGCTGCGGGCCAAAACGCCCGTGCTTGTCTGTTCGTTCATTCTCTCTTCCTCTTTTCCGTCCCTGTCGTCCAGACCCCAGGCAGGAATTCAATACATTTTATTGTAGCATGAGGCCAACCCGTTGTAAAGGAATCTTATCCGGTGAACCCAGACAATTTTACGCAAATTTGGCCCCCGCCTGAGAGATTTTCGGCCGGGATTTGTGCTTTCCTACAAAAATGCGTTTTTGAACGGTTTCAGGCGGATTTTTCGCAAAAAAAGGCTTGCATTCCGTCCCGAAACGTGATATGTTGTATCCAACAAAACGTGTTGGATACAACATGCGTTTTTTGCCCCGGCGTCCCCTCCCCTTGCCATCTGGCCGCACCCGCTTTCACCCTGCGGGGCGCTGGCCGCCCGCGGCCGCACAGCTGCTTTTCGCCGCGGCGGGGGCGCCGCCTTTTTCTTTGCCATCTCCTTCATTTACCTTCTTATCATTTACCCTGCCTGCCCGTCCAGGGCAAGCAAAGCGGCGGCCCAACCTGCACAGGGCCGCCGCTTTGCTTTTTATGGCCCCGATGCACCCTTTGCACCGGGGCCATTTTTGTAATATTTTCTCGAATTATTCCGAGCGGTTGACTTCCTTGAAGGCCTGGCGCACCTCGCCGGAGAAATAGAGGGTCCCCAGGGCGCAGACCGGCCCCTCCCCTGCCAGGGCAATGGCCCGGCAGACCCCCTCCGGGATACTCCCGGCCGCCTCAGCCCGGCCATTCCGCCGGACAATCCTTCCAGCCAGTTCTTCCGCAGGCAGGGCCCGGGGAGTGTGGGCCGTCACAGTGACGAACTGGTCTGCCAGGGGCAGCAGCAGATCGAGCATCTCGTCCACGTCCTTGTCCGCCATGATGCTGAGCAGGAAGACAAACTTCTGCCCGGGCAGCCGGGTTTTCAGGCTCTCCACCGTGGCCCGCATGCCGTGGGCGTTGTGGCTGCCGTCCAAGAGAAAGACGGGGTCTGCCCGCAGCACCTCGAACCGGCCGGGCCAGCGCACATTCGCCAACCCCTGGCGGATGGCCTCGTCCGGAATCTGCCAGTCTCTGCCTCGGAGTACCCGCAGGGCGGTGATGGCCACCGCCGCGTTCCGGGGCTGGTAGCTGCCCACCAGGGGCAGGGTCAAGTTCTCCAGCCCGTCGAAGTCGAAATGAAGGGCTTCCAGGCTGCCCTCCCCCACCCGGAGGCGTTCGAAATCCACCACCGTCAGGGGGGCCCCCTGGGCCTCGGCCGCGGCGGCAATCACCGCATCCGCCTCGGGGGCGCCGCCGTAGCTGACCACCGGGCTGCCGGGTTTGATGATCCCCGCCTTGGCCCGGGCGATGTCGGCCAGGGTGGGGCCCAGCTCCTTGACGTGATCCATCCCCAGGGCGGTGATCACCGCACATTCGGGCGGATCAATTACATTGGTGGAGTCCAGCTCACCCCCGAGACCCACTTCCAGCACCACAATGTCGCAATGCTTCTGGGCAAAATAGAGCATCCCCAGGGCGGTGATCACCTCGAACTCGGTGGGGACCTCCGTCATGGCATCGGCTGCGGGGCGAATCCGCTCCACCAGCTGTTCCAGTTCCTCGTCTCCGATGGGCTGGCCGTCCACCTGAATCCGCTCGTTGAAGCGGTTGATGAAGGGAGAGGTAAACAGCCCGGTGTGGTACCCCGCCGCCCGCAGACAGCTGTCCAGCATGGCAGCGGTACTGCCCTTGCCGTTGGTGCCCGCCACATGGACAAACTTAAGCTGTTTGTGGGGGTTGCCCAAAGCGGCCAGCAGGGTACGGGTCCGGCTCAGGCCGGGCCGGTGGCCCTGCCAGCGGACGGCGTGGATGTATTCCAGCGCGGATTCATAGCTCATGGTTTAGGATGCCTTCCTTCCTGTAAAGCCGCCCCGGATCGCGTCGGTCAGGGCGTGGTTGGCCAAGAGCGCCCGCATCAGCACAAACTCCGCCGCGCTGAGGGCCAGCGCGTTGGGGATTCGGGCCGCCAGGACGCTCCAGTCGTAGTGGTAAAAGAGCCGCAGGGCCAAAGAATTAATGATGATGGAGCCGATCACATGGCCCAGCAGGATGCCGAGGCCCAGCCGGAGACTCTCGCTGCGGGCGGGCAGGTACTGCCACACCAGCCCGGCAAAAAAGCCGATGCAGGCGGCCCCCAGGGTAATCAGGGGGTTGATGGCGTACCCGGCCAGGATGCCGCCGATGATATCCGCCACGGCCCCCACCGCAAAACCGGCCCCCGGCCCGAAGAGGACCGCCGCCAGCACCACCGGCAGGCTGCCCAGGTTGAACCGGAGAAAATCGGTACTGATGCTCAGGGCCCGGCTGAATACGATGCTCATGGCAATCAGCACAGCGCAGGTGGTCACCCGGCGGAGATCCCACCGGGACGAACGGGTGAAATTCTGGTTCTTCATACAAATGCCCTCCTTTTTACAAATCAGGCGTGGGAGGAGGGACAAAGAAATGCCCTCCTCATGCGGAACCGCATAAAGGAGGGCAGCGAACTCAACAAGTTTCACTTCCAGGCTGGGCCGGAACATGGCCCCGCCTGCACCCAAGTCCATGCAGCAGCGGGATGCAGGCCATGCACCGCGGGCAAACCGCCCTTCGTCCGCAGCACAACTCCCCGTTGATGCGGCACTTAACGCGCATGGCCTTACTCTGTTGATGGGTTGCCTGCACCCGAACCGCCCTCTGCATAAGGGCCCGGACCGGGTGCAATCATCACCTTAAAGATAGTATACTCCCTTTTGCGCCGGCTTTCAATCGCGCAAAGCAACATTTTCGCCAAAAGAGGGTGCTATTTTTTAGGCAGTCCGACATTTTCCTCCACCGACGGCCCGGCTCTTTTCTTTTGGCCGCCGGCGTGGTAAGATGGAGCCGGAATTAAAAAGAAAGGAAGGACCTTTGTCTTATGAAATTCAGCGAAATGACCTACACCCGCCCCGACATTGACGCCATTCTGGCCCAGTGCCGGCAGTTTGCTCAGCGGGCCGCCCAGGCCGCCAGCGGCGAGGAGCTGGTGCAGCTCTACTACGACCAGAGCGCCGCCCTGGCCGACTACACCACCGCCGCCAATCTGGCCAACATCCACTACACCTGCGACACCCGGGACCCCTACTGGGAGGGGGAACAGAACTTCTTTGACTCGAACGGCCCCGCCGTTACCAACGCCACCGTGGAGATCTACCGCGCCATTCTGGCCAATCCTCACCTGGACGCCCTGACCGAGGCTCTGGGCAGCACCTGCGTGCCCGGCATGAAAAACGCCGTGCTGGCCATGGACGACCGGGTGCTGGCTCTCCAGCAGGAGGCCAACGCCCTCTCCAGCGCCTACCAGAAACTCTACGGCGGCGCGCTGGTGGAGCTGGACGGCAAGCAGCTGACCATCCCCCAGCTGGGTCCCTACCGCCAGAGCCTGGATCCGGCGGTTCGCCGGGCCGCCTACGAGGCCGAGGCGGGCTACTTTGACGCCCACCGGGCCGAGTTCGACGACCTGTACAGCCGGACGGTGAAAAACCTCAACGAGCAGGCCCGGATCCTGGGGTACAAGGATTACAGCGAGCTGTCCTATGTGCGGATGAACCGGATCGGCTACGGCCCCGAGGAGATCCGCGCCTTCCGGGATCAGGTGGCCCGGGACGTGGTGCCCCTGCTGAACACCATCATCCAGCGCCGGGCCAAGCGGGTGGGCATCGACCACCTGACCTTCACCGATCTGGGGGTGGCCTTCCCCGACGGCAACCCCAACCCCATCCAGGGCTACGACGAGCGGATGGCTGCCGCCCGGACCATGTACCACGAGCTCAGCCCTGAGACCGCCGAGTTCATCGACTTTATGCAGGACAATGAGCTCTTCGACGTGCTCAGCCGCCCCGGCAAGGCCAGCGGCGGGTATATGACCAGCCTGCCCAGCTACAAAGCCCCCTTTATCTTCGCCAACTGGAACGGCACCTCGGCGGACGTGGACGTGCTGACCCACGAAGCGGGCCACGCTTTCGAGGGCTATCTGGCCGCCCGGGACGAGAAGATCCCCGCCGACCTGGAGTGCCCCGGCATGGAGAGCGCCGAGATCCACTCCATGGCCATGGAGTTCCTCACCGCCCCCTGGCATCACCTGCTCTTCGGCAAGGACACCGATAAGTATTCCCTCCTCCACGCCGAGGACAGCTTCATCTTCCTGGCCTATGGGTGCGAGGTGGATGAGTTCCAGCATATCATGTACCAGAAGCCCGACCTGACCCCCGACGAGCGGAACGCCGTCTGGCTGGAGCTGGAGCACAAGTACCGCCCCTGGATCGACTTCGACGGGCTGCCCTTCTACGGCCGGGGCGCGGGCTGGCAGCGGCAGCTGCACATCTATGAGTGCCCCTTCTATTATATCGACTACTGCCTGTCCACCATGGCGGCCCTCCAGTTCTTCCTTCTGACCCTCAAGGACCCGAAAGACGCCTGGGCGCGGTATCTGCGTCTGGTCAAGCGGGGCGGCCTCGCCAGCTACACCGAGCTGTGCCAGACCGCCGGGCTGCGCACCCCCTTTGAGGCGGGCAGCGTCAAGGCCATCGCCCAGCCGGTGGCCGACTGGATCGAGGCTCACCAGATCTGAGGATGGTTCTGGTTTTCTCTTGCCAAACCGCCCGCCCTCTGGTATGATGGGGTGCTGTAAAAACCCTGCCCGGCGGCAGGCGACAAGAGGACATAGTATCATGAAGAAATTTTTCCAGGAATTCAAGACCTTCGCCATGCGGGGCAACGTGCTGGACATGGCCATCGGCGTGGTGGTCGGCGCGGCCTTCAAAGCCATTGTGGACTCGCTGGTAAACGACATCATCTCCCCGGTGATCGGTCTGTTTTTCGCCACCGACTTCAGCGCGGTGGTGCTGACGGTGCGGGGGGTGGACATCGGGATCGGGTCTTTTCTCAACGCGGTCATCAACTTTTTGATCGTGGCCTTCTCCCTGTTTGTGGTGGTCAAGGCCGCCAACGCTGCCTCGGCCCTCTATAAAAAGAAGCCCGAGCCCCCCAAGGTCCCCACCACCAAGATCTGCCCCTACTGCCAGACCGAGATCCCTATCAAAGCCACTCGCTGCCCCCACTGTACCTCGGAGCTGGAAACAGAATCCTAAACAAAAACCCCCGCCTGTCTGCGGTCGCTCGCAGTTCAGGCGGGGGTTTTCTCCTTCAGAGAGGTGATGGGTTATGATGTACGAAGTTACTTGACGTTGGTCAGCTCAGCCAGCTTGTGGAAGATCTCGGTGTTGTCGAAGGTGCCCTGGAACTCCTCCGCGCCAACGCCCATGGCGTAAATGTTGACCGGTGCGCCGGTGTGGGCATAGGTGGTGTGATCCAGGCCGGACTTGTGGTTCAGCACATGGCACAGCGCCATGGAGAAGGGCTGATAGGTGCCGTAGAGCTCGTAGTCCTGCTGACTCATATCGCCCTGGCCGGCAGCGCCCACATTCAGGGTACGCTCGTAAGCGGTGCGGATCTGGTCCAGCTCGTAGTCGGTCAGGACCAGGGTGCTGTTGGCAGCGGCATCGGGATCGGAAGCGGTCATCAGGCCGAAGCAGTTCTTGACGTCGGCCAGCACGCTCTCGAAGGGGGTCTTCTCGGCGCGGTAGCGGGTTACATAGTCGGTGTCAAACTTGGCGTAAGACACGGTCTGCTTGGTCAGGTTGGTCAGGAAGGTGTCGTAGTTGGTGGTCTTGTAGCCGATGCCCAGACCGCCGGTCTCGTGGTCGGCGGTGACCAGGATCAGGGTGTCGTTGGGGTGCTGGTTGTAGAACTCCACCGCAGCCTGAACCGCGTTGCTCATCTCCAGAGTGTCGTGGATGCTGGCGGCGGCGTCGTTGGCATGGCAGGCCCAGTCAATCTTGCCGCTCTCGGTCATGAGGAAGAAGCCCTTGTTGTTGTTCAGCAGCTCGATGCCCTTCTTGACGTAGTCGGTCAGCTTCCACTCCCCTGCGGCAGCGTCCATGGCGTAGTTCATGGAGTTGCCGTCGGCCAGCTTCTCGGCGATGATCAGGGTCTTGCCCGCGCCGGCCTGCAGGGCAGCAGCACCGGCCTGGGTGGTGACCACGTTGTAGCCAGCCTGAGCCGCCACCTCGTGGTTATTGGGCACGCTGCCGTTGCCGTTCACCTTCTGGAACTCGCCGCCGGCGAAGTACTCGAAGCCGCTGTTTGCCAGCTCGACGCCGATCTCGTAGTAGTTCTTGCGGCTGGCCTGGTGTGCGTAGAAGGCAGCGGGGGTAGCGTGGTCGATGTTGACGGTGGAAACCACACCCACCTTGTAGCCCTTCTGGCTGTGGAGCTTCTCGGCGATGGTCTCAAAGGGCACATCCCGGGTCCAGGGCTTCATATTGATGACACCGCTCTCGGTCTTCTCGCCGGAAGCGATGGAGGTAGCGGTGGAAGCAGAGTCGGGGCAGAAGGAAGTGCTGTCATAGGTGGTGACGCTGCCCACCACGGGGAACTTCATGAAGCTCAGCTCAGCGGGAATTACAGCGCCGTTGTTCTGGGTGGTACCCTGGTAGAAGGAGGCGGACTGGATCTGAGGCAGGCCCATGCCGTCGCCGATGAAGAGGAAGATGTACTTGGGCTTTTTGCTCCAGAACAGGCAGTTCTCCTCTGCCACCTGCTCAGGCTCGGCGGCACTGGCAACGGCGGTGGGGATGCTGGCCATCAGGCCGGCAACAGAAGCGGCGGCGCCCGCCTTCAAAAAGCCGCGGCGGCTGATTTTATTGCTGTCTTTCATAACAGGATTTCCTTTCTCATATAAGGCCCGCGCAGGAGCCCGTTCATTTTTTCCTTGGGAACAGCCTTATTATATCTTCCCGCCGCCGGGGGCGAAACCATGCCTCCGCAAAGCTTTGGTAAAACTCCGGTGCCACACCGCCGCCCAATGTAAAGCAACCTTGCGTTTTGTAAAATTTAGACAAGAAAAAGGACCGGCACGCCTCGCAGCGCACCAGTCCTTTGTATATTATGCTGTTTTTACACCGAGCGGAACCCTTTGCCGATGATCTCGCTGGAGTTGACGATGGTGATAAACGCCTTCCGGTCGTTGGCCCGGAGGAAGTCCCGCAGCCGGGCCGCCTCCCGCCGGGTGAGCACCGTCATCAGAACCGACAGCTCCCGGTGGGTGTAGGCGCCGTAGGCCTGCTCCACGGTGGCCGAGCGGTTCAGTTCCTTTAAAATAAACTGCTGCACCTTGTCGGGCTGGGCGGTGACCACCGTGCACACCTTGCGCAGGTTGATGCTCTCGATGACGCCGTCCACGATGAACGCTTTGCCGATCAGACCCAGCACACAGTACATCCCGGTGGCAATGCCGAACTTGACCCCGGCGCCCGCCACAATCAAAATATCGCTGACCATGAGCGCCTTGCCGATCTCCAGGGAGGTATGCTTTGCCAGAATCAGGGCCACAATATCGGTACCGCCGGTAGAAGCGCCGATGTCGAACACGATGGCGCTGCCCACCGCAGGCAAAAGCACGGCGAAAACCAGCTCCAGCAGCGTATCCGAGGTCAGGGGCGCCGTCAGGGGCCAGATCACCTCGCACACCGACACAAAGAAGGACAAGGCAAAGGAGGAATAGACCGTCCACCCCATGCAGCCGATGCCCAGGAAGATATACCCCAGCACCACCAGCAGCACGTTGATCACCCACATGAAGCCGCCCACATTGAACTGGGGGAACAGCGACGCCAGCAGGATCGACAGGCCCGAGGTGCCGCCAAAGGCGAAGTGGTTGGGGGTTTTAAAGAGCACGATGCCGATGGCCGTCAGGCTCAGCCCGGCATTCAGTTTGACAAAGAACTTCAAATTCGCGGCCAGATTTTCTCTGGAAAGCGCTTGTTTTAAACCATTCATCCCTACACATCCTTAGTTTCCGAAAGAGTTTTCCATGGATACCACAAAAAAATATACTCCACCTTGGGTGGGGTGTCAAGACGCAGGCCAAAACCTGGCACTCCGGGGCGGAAGTTTGTTTTTTGCCTTGAAGCGAGGCCAAAAATGTTGTATTATATAGTATTGTATTAGAATACCATACGTGTTCCGGGGCCTGCGGCCCCAGACAGGGGGAAGGATATCATGGCAGACAAAAACTTTTTGACCGACATCATCGACGCGGATCTGGCCGAGGGCAAGGTCCGCGAGATCCATACCCGTTTCCCGCCCGAGCCCAACGGCTATCTGCACATCGGCAGCGCCAAGGCGATCTACATCAACTGGTCCATCGCCAATGCCTATGGCGGCAAGTTCAACCTGCGGCTGGACGACACAAACCCCACCCGCGAGGATGTGGAGTACGTCAACAGCATCTTGGAGGACCTGCACTGGCTGGGCGCCGACCCCAACGGCGGCGTCTTCTACGGCAGCGACTACTTCGATCAGTGCTACGAGTACGCCGAGAAGCTGATCCGGGAAGGCAAGGCCTATGTGGACGATTTGACCCGGGAGGAAATGCGGGAGTACCGGGGCGCCGACGCGGGCAAGCCCTCCCGCCCGTCGCCCTGGCGGGACCGCACCCCCGAGGAGAACCTGGACCTGTTCCGCCGGATGCGGGCGGGCGAGTTCAAGGAGGGGGAGAAAACCCTGCGGGCCAAGATCGACCTGGCCAGCCCCAACATGAACCTGCGTGACCCGGCCATCTATCGGATCAAATACGCCGAGCATCACCGCCAGGGCAACAAGTGGTGCATCTACCCCATGTACGACTTCGCCCACCCCATCCAGGACGCCATCGAGGGGATCACCCATAGTATGTGCAGCCTGGAGTTCGAGAACCATCGCCCCCTGTACGACTGGGTGATCTCCAACCTGTTCGGCACCGAGTTCCCCAAGCAGCGGGAGTTCGCCCGGCTGAACATGACCAACACCGTCATGAGCAAGCGCTATCTGCGGGAGCTGGTGGAGATGGGCATCGTGGACGGCTGGGATGACCCCCGGATGCCCACCCTCTGCGGCCTGCGCCGCCGGGGCTACACCGCCAGCTCCATCTTCACCTTTGTGCGGGAGGCCGGCATCTCCAAGGCCGACAACCTGATCGACATGCGCCAGCTGGAGGCCTGCATCCGCAGCGAGCTGGACCTGACCGCCCAGCGGCGGATCGCCGTCCTCAAGCCGGTCAAGCTGATCGTCGACAATTACCCCGCCGACAAGACCGAGACCTTTGAGATCGCCAACAACCCCAACCGGGAAGCCAACGACAGCTCCACCCGGCCCGTGACCTTCAGCCGGGAGCTGTGGATCGAGGCCGACGACTTCGCCGAGGTTCCGCCCCCGAAGTTCAAGCGGCTGACCCTGGGGGGCGAGGTCCGGCTGATGGGCGCTTATATCGTCCGCTGCACCGGCGTGGACAAGAACCCCGACGGCAGCATCGCCGCCATCCACTGCACCGCGGACCTGGAGACCGGCTGCGGCAACCCCGCCGACGGCCGCAAGGTCAAGGGCACCATCCACTGGGTGAGCACCAGCCACTGTGTGGAGGCCGAGGTCCGGCTGTACGACAAGCTCTTCACCGAGGCCAACATGAACGCCATCCCCGACGGCAGCGACTACAAGGACTACCTGAACCCCGAGAGCGTGGTGGTCTGCACCGGCTGCAAGCTGGAACAGAGCCTGGAAGGCGCTCAGCCCGGTGAGAAGTTCCAGTTCGTCCGGAACGGCTTCTTCACCCCGGACAGCCGCCACCCCGGCGTCTACAACCGCGTTGTCACTCTGCGGGACAGCTTCAAGCCCGCAAAATAATAAATGTAAAAAGCAACCTTAGAATCTGAAAGGAGTATTCTTCCAATGTCCAAGCGTGTTATCCGCAACGCCCTGTTCATGGCCGTTGCCACTGTCATCATGGCCATCCTGCTGCTGCTCTACATCCGCAACACCAGCCCCCTATCCATGGGCGAGGCCGCCGGCGGCTACGTCGACGGCACCTACACCGCCACCGAGCAGGGCTACCTGAGCGAGGTGAGCGTCACCGTCACCATCTCCGGCGGCAAGGTCTCCGATGTGGCCATCGACGCTTCCGGCGAGACCCCCGCCCTGGGCGGCGCTGCTGCTGAGCAGCTGGCCGAGAGCCTGAAGGCTGCCGGTTCCACCAACGGCGTGGACGCTGTCTCGGGCAGCACCTTCACCAGCGAGGCCGTTCTGGCCGCCATGGATGCCTGCCTGGCTCAGGCAGGCGGCGGCGCTGCTGCCGGCGGCCTGACCGACGGCACCTACACTGCCAGCGAGCAGGGCTGCCTGAGCGAGGTCACTGTCACCGTTACCGTCTCCGGCGGTGCTGTCTCTGACGTCACCATCGACGCTTCCGGCGAGACCCCCGCTCTGGGCGGCGCCGCTGCCGAGCAGCTGGCCGAAACCCTCAAGGCTTCCGGTTCCACCGCCGGCGTGGACGCCATCTCGGGCAGTACCATGACCAGCGATGCCGTTCTGGCCGCCATGGACGCCTGCCTGGCACAGGCCGCAGGCTAATCTGCAATCATCCTGTATCTGTCATTTTGGACCGGGGTCCGCGGGTCGCGGCCCCGGTCTTTTTGTTGGGAACCGGGAGGTTTTTTCCTATGACCACACCCTCTGCCGGCCTTGTGCTGGATTATCTGCCCCTGCCGGGGGGCGCCGCGCGGCTCGTCCGGGTTTACGGCGACGCTCCCTGTCTGGCGCTGCCCGCCGCCCTGCCCGGGCCAGAGGGCAGCGCGCTGCCCATCACCGAGCTGGGGAGCTACGCCTTTTCGGAGGCACTGCGCACCCCGCCGGGGGAGGAACTGCTCCGCTGCGGGGTAGACGAAACAGGCTCGGTTCACCCCCTGCCCCTTGACCCAGGGGCGGAACTCCACCCCATCGCCGGGCGGTTTTTGGAAGAGATCGCTCTGCCCGACTCTCTGCGGGTGATCGGCAGCTGTGCTTTCTACAACTGCCGGGCCCTCCGGCGGCTCTCGGCGGGGGCCGGGCCCCTGACCCTGGGCAGCGATGTCTTTTTGAACTGCTTTGCCCTGGAAGAACTCCGCCTGCGGGCCGAGCCCGAACAGTCCACTGGGCTCTTCGCCCTGGTCAATAATATGACCGGGAACCTGCGGGCCCTCTTCTGGCCGGAAGGCGCCACCCAGCCCCGGGCCGCCCTCTGGTACCCCGAATACTGGGAGGACATCGAAGAAAGCCCCGCCCATATCCTGCTCCACAGCTTCTCGGGCCAGGGCTACCACTACCGCCAGTGTTTTCTGAATGGAAAACTGCTGATGGCGGAGTACGACGCCATCTTCCCCCAGGGGCACGACGCCGACGACCCCACCATCATGGCCCTGCTCTGCCTGGACCGGCTGCGGTACCCCTATCAGCTGAGCGAAACCGCCGCCGGGGCTTACCGGGCTTTCCTGGCCGGGCAGACCGGCCGGGTGCTGACCCGGCTGCTGAAGTCTGAGGACCTGGAGGGCATCCAGGCTCTGGCCAGCCTGGGGGTCATGGACGCTGCCGCCTTTGCCGAGGGAGCCGCCCTGGCTGCCCGGGCCGACAACGCCGCCGCGGCGGCTCTGCTGGCCGACGCCGAACACCGGCTGCGGGCGGCACAGCCGAGCCCCCGGCACAAGCGGTACGACTTTGATTTTTAATCCCGGAGGTGATCCCCTTGCCCCATAAAGCTCCCCTTGACCCGGACGCGCCCTTCCAGTCCAGACGGCCCGAAACCCACGAGGAATGGCAGGCCCGGATGGGCGCCGAAGTCCTGGCCGTGACCCGGAGTGGCCTGTATCTCGACTTCCGCTTTCTGGACCAGGCCCTGGCCGCCCTGGAACCCACCGCCGACGAGCGGTGCCGGACCCTGGCCACCGACGGCCAGATCCTCTGCTACCAGCCCAGCGCCCTGCTGCGGCTCTACCGGGAAAACCCCCGCTATCTCAACCGGCTGTATCTCCACAGCGTCTTTCATTGCCTGTTCCGTCATCTCTGGATGCAGGGCAAGCGGGACCCGGTACTCTGGCATGTCGCCTGTGACATTGCGGTGGAAAATGTGCTGGACAACCTCCACCGGAAAAGCGTGGAACGGCCCCTGACCTACCTGCGCCGCCGGGCCTACGAGAGCATCGCGGCCGAAGGGCGGGTGGTGGCCGCCGCCCCCGCCTACCGCTGGCTGGTCACCCAGACCCCCGGCGTCCAGAAACAGCTGGCCCGGGAATTCTACGCCGACGACCACCGGCTCTGGCCCAAGCCCCGCACCGACCAGCCCAACGCCCCCATTCCCCTGCCCCAGAAAAGCTGGCAGAAGATCAGCGAGCGGATGCAGACCGAACTGGAAATGCGGGACAAGGAGGCCGGCCAGGGGGCCGGGGCCCTGGCCCAGCAGGTCAAAGCCGCCAACCGCAGCCGCCGCAGCTACCGGGATTTTCTCCGCCGGTTCTGCGTCCTGCGGGAGGAAGTCCATCTGGACCCCGACACCTTTGATCTGAACTTCTACACCTACGGCCTCTCCCTTTACGGAAACCTGCCCCTCTTGGAGTCCAACGAAACCCGGGAGAGCAAAAAAATCGAGGAGATCGCCCTGGTGGTGGACACCAGCTACTCCACTTCGGGAGAACTGGTGCGGGCCTTTCTGGCCGAGACCTACGCCCTGCTCAAGCAGCGGGAGAATTTCTTCCACCGGATGAACCTCCACATCCTCCAGGCCGACGACAAGGTCCAGAGCGACGAGCTGGTGACCAGTGAGGAGGATCTGATCCGGGTGATGGAGCACTTCGAGCTGAAAGGGGGCGGCGGCACCGATTTCCGCCCCGCTTTTGCCTATGTCAACCGGCTGTGCGAGGAAAAGAAGTTCCAGAACCTGCGGGGGCTGCTCTATTTCACCGACGGCATGGGGATCTACCCGGCCCGGCGGCCGCCCTATGAAACGGCCTTTCTCTTTTTGGGGGACCGGTTTGACGACGCCGCCGTCCCGCCCTGGGCCATGAAGCTGGTGCTGGACGAAGAAGAATTCTCCGGCCCGGTCGCCCGGCCCCGCCAGCCCGACGCCCCCGAGGAGGAAACCGACCTCTACCGGGATTTGAACAATCTCTGACCGCCCTGTTTAAAGGAGGGCTTTTTCCATGAACATCAAACGCGCCAAAGAAGAAATCAAACGCACCGTCACCGCCTATCTGGCCAAGGACACCCTGGGGGAGTACGCCATCCCGGCCATCCGGCAGCGGCCCATCCTGCTGATGGGCCCCCCGGGCATCGGCAAAACCCAGATTATGGAGCAGATCGCCCGGGAATGCCAGGTGGGTCTGGTGGCCTACACCATCACCCACCACACCCGCCAGAGCGCGGTGGGCCTGCCCTTCATCCGTCAGCGGCACTACGGCGGCCGGGACGTGTCGGTGACCGAATACACCATGAGCGAGATCATCGCCAGTATCTATGAGAAGATGGAGTCCACCGGCCTGAAAGAGGGCATCCTCTTCATCGACGAGATCAACTGTGTCTCCGAGACCCTGGCCCCCACCATGCTGCAATTCTTGCAGTGCAAGACCTTCGGCAACCAGGCCGTCCCCGCCGGGTGGGTGATCGTGGCCGCCGGCAACCCGCCTGAGTACAACAAATCGGTCCGGGATTTTGACCTGGTCACCCTGGACCGGGTCCGCCGGATGGACCTGGAGCCCGACCTGACGGTCTGGAAGGAATACGCCCGGGCCGCCGGACTCCACAGCGCCATCCTGAGCTATCTGGAACTGCACCCCCAGAACTTCTACCAGGTGAACGCCGATGTGGACGGCACCCAATTTGTCACCGCCCGTGGCTGGGAGGACCTCTCCAACCTGCTGAACAGCTACGAGCGGCTGGGCCTTACCGCCGACGAAGAATTGATCCACCAGTTCCTCCAGCACAAACAGATCGCCGGGGACTTCGCGGCCTACCTGGACCTCTATTATAAGTACCGGGACGACTATGGGGTAGAGGAGATTCTGGCCGGACAGGCCAAACCCAACGCCTTTGCCCGGCTGCTCCGGGCCCCCTTCGACGAGCGGCTCTCCCTGGTGGGGCTGCTGCTGGCGGGACTGGAAACCCGGTTCGCCGCCTCCCGCCGGGCAGACGGCACCGCCGACGGCTGCTATGCCCTACTGCGGCAGCTGAAGGGGGATCTAAACGCCCTGCCGGAGGCCAAGGCTGAGGACGCCGCGGCCCTGCTGGGGACCCAGATGGCCGACTACGACGCCGAGAGCCAGCGGCTGCGGGCCGCCGGGATGCTGGACAAAGCCGCCCTCACCACCCGGCTGGAAGTGCTGGCCGCCCTGAACCGCTGGGCCGCCGCACTGAACAAGGCCCGCCCCGCCGACGCCGAGGCCGCCTTCGGGATGCTGCGGGCCGAGTTTGAAACTCTGGCCGAACAGCGGGACCAGGCCCAGCAGACCGCCTCCGCCGCCCTGGAAGCCGCCTTCGACTTTATGGAACAGGCGTTTGCCGAAAGCCAGGAGATGGTGGTCTTTGTCACCGAGCTGACCCTCTCCCCCGGGGCCCACGCATTCATTGCCGAGAACGGCTGCGAGCGGTACTTCCGCTACAACAAGGACCTGCTGCTGGACAGCCGGAAAGCCGCCCTCCAGCATGAGCTGGCCGCCGAGGAAGGGCGGAACGGGGGGCTTTAAAATGGGGGAAAACCTGCTTTTCAGCCTGAACAGCACCATGCCCATGTTCTTTTTGATTCTGTTTGGTTATATTTTGAAGAGAATCAACTTTCTGGATAATAATTTTATCGCCACAGCCAACAAGTTTGTCTTTCATGTCACTCTTCCGGTGATGCTCTTTCTGGACCTGGCGGGCACCGACCTGCGGGCCAGCTTCGACGGCCGGTATATCCTCTTCTGCGCGGGGGTGACCACCGCCTCCATCCTGGTAATCTGGGTTCTGGCGCGGCTCCTGCTCCGGGACAAAAGCCTGGTGGGCGAATTCGTCCAGGCCTGCTACCGCTCCTCGGCAGCCATCCTGGGGGCGGCCTTCATCCAGAATATTTACGGCAATTCGGGGATGTCGGGGCTGATGATCCTGGGCAGCGTGCCCCTCTACAACATCTTCGCGGTGCTGATCCTCACCCTGGAGAGCCCCGCCGCCGAGGGCCAGAAGGACACCGCCGCCAAGCTCAAGAAAAGTCTGAAAGGGATCGTCACAAACCCCATTCTTTTGGGGATTCTGGCGGGGCTGGCGGCGGCTCTGGTCCGGCTGCCCATCCCCACCATGGCCGAAAAGACCCTCTCCAGCCTGTCGGCCCTCACCAGCCCCTTGGCTCTCTTGGCCATCGGAGCGGGGTTCAAGGGCCGGGCCGCCCTGGGCCAGCTACGGCTGACCGCCATTGCTTCTGTCACCAAACTGGTGATTCTGCCGGCTCTCTTTCTGCCCTTGGCGGTGCGGCTGGGCTTCGCCGACGAAAAGCTGGTGGCCCTGCTGGTCATGCTGGGCAGCATCACCACCCCTTCCAGCTATGTAATGGCCCGCCAGATGGGCCACGACGGCACCCTGACCGGCAGCGTCTGCGTGGTCACCACTGTTCTCAGCGCTCTGACCCTCACCGGCTGGCTCTTCTGGGCCCGGACAAACGGGTACATTTTGTAATTTTGAATCGTTTTTCGACATTTTGTAAACCAAAACCGCACCGAAAGACAAAAGCTTCCGGTGCGGTTTTATAATTGTATGGGCAGAGGCCAGCAAAAAGGCCGCCGTTTTGAAACGGCGGCAGACTTTTTGGTGAGGGATCTATTTCTCAGCGGGGCAGTTCCCCAGGGCGGGGCGCCCGGACATAGGGCAAAAGTTCCCGCCGGCAGACCCCCAGAGTCTTGTAATTCTCCCGGGCCTGGGCCAGGGTCAGCCCGTGGTTTTCGTCGCTGGGCTCGTCCTCCCGGGAAAGAAAGAGGTCGTTCTCCCAAAAGCAGACCGGGCAGATAAAGGCGACGGCCTCCTCCCGGGGCACCGGGAAGGTAATACAGCCGCAGCAGGGGCAGGGATATTTTCCCTCCGGCTCAGGGGGCTGGGGGTCGGGCTGAATCTCCCCGGGCAGATTATTCTCCGCTTCGGGCAGATAGAAGAATTTCTCCTTCATCGCGAACCTCCGGTTACTTTTCGTCCAGATGATGCTTTTTGCAGATTACCTTGGAGATCCAGTACAACCCGCCCAGCAGGACAGCCGCCAGGATCAGATAGAGGGGCTGTTCCAGCGCATTGACCAGCGACTGGCCAAACAGGGCCATCATGGCCACCATGACCCCTTTGCCGGAAATCAGGGTGACAATATACCGGCGCTCGTCAAAGTCCGAGACGCCAAAGGCCAGATGCAAAAATGCCGTGGGGGTAAAGGGCAGCAGCGCCAGCACAAAAAGGGCCCGGGTATCGCAGTTGCTGACCCACTGCTGGGCCTTCTGCAATTTTTCAAACCGGCAGGCAAACCGCCAGAAGAACTGTTTGACCACCCGCCGCCAGAATAAAAACATCAGCGAACCGCCCACAGCCACCCCGGCCCAGCTGTACAAAAAGCCCAGCAGCGCCCCATGGGCCGCCACGTTGAGGGCCACAATTGCCACCAGCGGCAGAGCCGGAATGAACGACTCCACCATGGCCAGCAGAATGGGAGCCAGGGGCCCCAGCCCCTGGAAGCTGTCCAGCAGCTCCTCCCAGAACTCCAGGGTAAAAAGAGGTTCCAGCCACCGCGTAATTGCCATCGCCATCTGTCCTTTAACTTCCCTCCTGTTAAACTGCGCCAATCTCATTGGAGCTTATTATATCCACTTCCTGTTACAAACCGATGAACAAATCATCAAGCTTTTCCGTTTTTTGTCAGACTGCGCCGATTTTCTTTCCCTCTTTAACACGAATCAGGCGGCCTTTTTCCTGCATGGAGAAAGCGGATTTTCACAGGATCATTCCCCCTGCTGGGGTTTTTCCTCCCGGGCCCGCAGCCGTTCCAGCTGCTGGCGGCGCTGCTTTTCCCACCGGGTCAAAAGTTCACGGTCCGGGATCTGGACACAGCGGGCGTAGCTCCAGTGCAGGCCGTCCCGCCGGGCCAGCTTGTACCGCACAAAGACGCCCTGGGCGGCCTCGGTTTCGCCGCCTTTGCAGTGGGGGCACTGGGACAGGGTGTACCAACTATTGTTCCCCTTCTTGAGCCAGACATCGTCCGGCTCAAGAGCTGTGCCGCAGACCGGGCAGGGCGGGCAGAGCAGCTGGGGATCGGTCCGCCAGGCATACTGCTCCACATAACCGGTATACACCCGGAAATCCCGGTAATCCCCGGGAGCCGGGCAGAGGCTCTGGCGGAGGGACTCTTCTTCGGTGGGGTACTCCGCCAGCCCCCGGCGCAGGTCCAGGCAGCGGCAGACGTCCGCCGTGTAGAGGGCATCCGACAGCGCATCGTGGAAGGGCCGCTCCATGGGCAGGCCCAGCCGGGTGACCACGCTCTCCAGGGTCATTCCCTCCCCTTCCTTGCGGGGGTGCTCCCGCAGGAAGATCTGCTGCAAGTCGTACCAGACGGTGGGCCGGGACTCGTCCAGGTTGCAGAGGAACAAATTCTGCTTGAGGACAGGCACATCGTCCATCCCCCACTCGGCAAACTCGGCGTCCGGGCCGCACCACTGCATAAACCGGCGCAGCCCCTGAACAATGGGTTCGCCCCGGTCCAGGTCCGCCTGTTTTAAGCCGGTGACCTTGGCGATGTGGTGCTGCAATTTGCGGAAAATCCGGGGCCGCAGGTGGATGGAAAAGGTATCCAGCACCCGGCCGTCCTCGTCGATCTTCACCGCCCCGATCTCGATGATCTCTCCCCGCAGGGTCTGTTCCACCCCGTGGTAGTTAAAAGTATGGGGCTGGTAACCGATATTCCATTCCAAATCAAATAAAACCAGATTGCGCTGTGACATGTTCTTGTTGTTTCTCCGTTTCCTTTCTCACGTTCTTTCTCAAACATTCAGAATAAATTTTTCAACCGCCTCGGCCACACCGTCGTGGTTGTTGTCGGCCTGGGTGACATAGTCGGCCACCTCTTTAACCTCCGGTGCGGCGTTGGCCATGGCCACGCCCACCCCGGCAAACTGGATCATGGAGCAGTCGTTCAGGCCGTCGCCGCAGGCCATCAGGTTCTCCCGGGTCAAACCCATGGAGGAAAGCAACGCCGCCAGGCTGGCGTCCTTGGCCACCCCCAGGGGCACCGCCTCCAGGAAGAAGGCGCAGGAGGGGTAGAGGTCGATCCGGCCCGCGAACTTCTCCCGGGCGGCGCGGCAGACGTCGTCCATCCGGGCCGGGTCCAGGGTAATCAGCATCTTGTTCACAGGATAATCCACATGGGCGGCCAGATCCTCCACCCGGATCATGGGCAGCTTGTTGGTAAAACTCTCCTTGGCGGCCCAGGGGTCCTCGGGGCGCTCGGTGACGATGCCCGCATCGTTGTAAGTAACAATGGCCACATCTTCCTGAGCGGCAAAGGCGCACAGCTCGGGCACCAGCTCGGCGGGCAGGATTTTCTGGTAACGGATCTCCCCGGTCTTGCAGTCCACAATGGCGCCGCCGTTATAGGATAGGATACAGCCGCCCCGCTGGTCCAGCCCCAGCTCCTGAGCCACCGGGCGCACTCCGGCGGTGGGCCGGCCCGAGGCCAGAACCACCGTCACCCCCTGGTCCATGGCCCGCTCCAGAGCGGCGCGGGTGCGGGGCGTGATCTCCTTTTGGTCGTTGGTCAAGGTGCCGTCCAGATCCAGCGCCAGCACCCGGATATTCGATGTAGCCATAGTTTATGTTCCTCCCATACAGGCGGTGCGGGCAGCCCGGCCGCCGATTCCAATGCTTTTCTTACCATTTTACAATAAAACGGGCAGGGTTTAAAGATGAAAAAACTCCTTTTCCTGAAAATCCCTCCCATTTTCACAAAAAAGGGCCCCCGCCCTTCCGCCCGAATGCGGAGAGACAGGGGCTCTTTTCTTGTTTGCAGGAACCGTTTCCCCAGAGAGTTTAGTCCTCCAGGTTGCCGGTGTAGAGCTGGTAATACTTGCCCTTCTTGGCGATCAGCTCGTCGTGGTTGCCCCGCTCGATGATCCGGCCCTGCTCCAGAACAATGATGCAGTCGGAGTTCCGAACGGTGGACAGACGGTGAGCGATGACGAAGGTAGTCCGGCCATACATCAGGCCATCCATACCAGCCTGAACCAGGGCCTCGGTGCGGGTATCGATGGAGGAGGTCGCCTCGTCCAGGATCAGCACCGGGGGATCGGCAACCGCCGCCCGGGCGATGGCCAGCAGCTGGCGCTGGCCCTGAGACAGGTTGGCGCCGTCGCCGGTCAGCATGGTGTTGTAGCCGTCGGGCAGACGCTTGATGAAGCCGTCGGCGTTGGCCAGGCGGGCCGCCGCGATGCACTCTTCATCGGAGGCATCCAGCCGGCCGTAGCGGATGTTGTCCATGACGGTGCCGGTGAACAGGTGGGTATCCTGGAGCACGATGCCCAGGCTGGCCCGCAGATCCGACTTCTTGATCTTGTTGATGTTGATGCCGTCGTAGCGGATCTTGCCGTCCTGGATGTCGTAGAACCGGTTGATCAGGTTGGTGATGGTGGTCTTGCCGGCGCCGGTGGAACCGACGAAGGCGATCTTCTGGCCCGGCAGGCCGTAGAGGTTGATCTCGTGCAGAACGGTCTTTTCGGGCACATAGCCGAAGTCCACGCTGTTGAACCGGATATCGCCCTCCAGCTTGGTGTAGGTCAGGGTGCCGTCGTGGTGGGGGTGCTTCCAGGCCCAGATGCCGGTCCGCTCCTCGGTCTCGGTGAGGTTGCCTTCCCGGTCGTACTTGGCGTTCACCAGGGTGACATAGCCGTCGTCGGTCTCGCTGGGCTCATCCATCATCTTATAGATACGCTCGGCGCCAGCCAGAGCCATGACGATGCTGTTGGCCTGCATGGAGACCTGGGTGATGGGCATATTGAAGCTCTTGTTCAGGGCCAGGAAGGCCATGACAGTGCCCAGGGTGACGCCGCCGATGCCGCCGGCAGCCAGCAGAGCGCCCACCAGAGCGCAGAGCGCGTAGCTGACGTTGCCCAGCTGGGCGTTGGCAGGCATCATCATGTTGGAGTAACCGTTGGCCAGCTTGGCGCTCTCGGTCAGCTGGGCGTTCCGCTCCCGGAAGCCCTCCAGGGCCTTCTCCTCGTGGGTAAAGACCTTGACCACCTTCTGGCCGTCCAGCATCTCTTCGATGTAGCCGTTGACGACGCCCAGGTCGGTCTGCTGCTTGATGAAGTACTTGCCGCTCATGGAGGCCAGCTTCTTGGAGCAGAAGAGCATCAGGGCCACCATGCACATGGTCAGCACCGTCAGGGGAATGCTCATCAGGCACATGCTGACGAAGACCGACACGATGGTGATAACGCTGGAGATCAGCTGGGGAATACTCTGGCTGATCATCTGGCGGAGGGTATCCACGTCGTTGGTGTACACCGACATGATATCGCCGTGGGGATGGGTGTCAAAGTACCGGATGGGCAGGGTCTCCATGTGGCTGAACAGCTCAATACGGATGTTCCGCATGGTACCCTGGGTCACGTTGACCATAATGCGGGCGTTGCACCAGGCGGCCAGGATGCCCACCAGGTAGATGCAGCCCACCTTAACCAGCGCGCCGGCCAGCGGGGCGAAGTCCGGCACCTCCTGGCTGGTCATGGGCACAATATAGTCGTCCACCAGAGTCTTGAGGAAGAGGCTGGCCCGGACGTTCGCAAATGCGCTGAGGAAAATACAGATCAGAACAATGATGCAATGGGGCAGATAGTTTTTGAACACTTCGCCCATAATCCGTTTCAGCAGTTTGCCGGGGTTGGCGACCTTGGGGCGGGGCCGTCCCATGCCGCCGCGGCCTGCCGGGCCGCTGATCACTTTTGCCTGCGCCATTACAGCTCACCTCCCTGCTTGTCGAAGTCTCCGCCGCCCTGCATCTGGCTGTTGTAGACTTCCTGATAAATCTTGTTGGTTGCCAGCAGTTCCTCGTGGGTGCCCAGGCCGTCGATCCGGCCGTTGTCCAGCACCAGGATGCGGTCCGCATCCTGCACCGAGGAGATACGCTGTGCAATGATGATCTTGGTGGTATTGGGGATCTGCTCCCGGAAGGCCCGGCGGATCTTGGCGTCGGTGGCGGTATCCACGGCGCTGGTGGAGTCATCCAGGATCAGGACCTTGGGTTTACGCAGCAGAGCGCGGGCAATGGTCAGGCGCTGTTTCTGGCCGCCGGACACGTTGGAGCCGCCCTGCTCAATCCAGGTGTTGTACTTGTCGGGGAACCGCTCGATGAACTCATCGGCACAGGCCAGCTTGGCGGCCTGGATGCACTCTTCTTCGGTGGCGTTCTCGTCGCCCCAGCGCAGGTTATCCAGGATGGTGCCGGAGAACAGAACGTTCTTCTGGAGCACCATGGAGACATCCTTGCGCAGCAGATCCATATCGTAATCCCGGACATCTACGCCGCCGATCCGCACTGCGCCGCTGTCCACGTCGTACAGACGGGGGATCAGCTGCACCAGGCTGGACTTGGCGCTGCCGGTGCCGCCGATGATGCCGATGGTCTCGCCCGGCTTGATGGTGAAGTTGATGTCGGTGAGCACTGCGTTGCCGGTACCGTGCTTATACTTGAAGGTCACGTGGTCGAACTCGATGCCGCCGTCCTTCATCTCGAACACCGGCTTCTCGGGCTCGCCCAGGTCGGTCTTCTCGTCCAGGACTTCCACAATACGCTTGGCGGAAGCAGCCGACATGGACAACATAACGAACGCCATGCTCAGCATCATCAGGGACATGAGGATGTTCATGACGTAGCCGAACAGCGCGTTCAGCTGGCCGGTGGTGATGGTGCCCTTCAGCACGAAGTTGGCGCCGAACCAGCTCAGGGCCAGGTTGCAGCCGTAGACGGCGGTCAGCATGGCGGGGTTGTTGAAGCTCAGGCGGCTCTCAGCCTTGACAAACTGTTTGTACAGATAATCGCAGGCCTTG
>HHCFC01400__coassemble_1243_pt1 | contig 44207 bp, 45 predicted proteins | sample HHCFC01400__metabat2_high_PE_029 | metagenome-assembled genome bin HHCFC01400
TGAACGTCAAGATCGGCGCCACCCACGGCGGCATCTCGGTGGGCGAGGACGGCGCTTCTCACCAGTGCTGTGAGGATTTCGCCCTCATGCGCTCCCTGCCCGGCATGACCGTCATCTGCCCCGCCGACGACGTGGAGGCCCGGGCCGCGGTCCGCGCCGCCTTTGAACACCGGGGCCCCGTCTACCTGCGGTTTGGCCGTCTGGCTGTGCCCGTCTTCCACGACGAGGCCAACTACCACTTTGAGATCGGCAAGGGCGAGCAGCTCACCGAGGGCAGCGACATCGCCATCATCGCCACCGGCCTGATGGTCAACGAGGCCCGGATCGCCGCCGAGAACTTGGCCAAGGAGGGCATCCACGCCCGGGTCATCAACATCCACACCATCAAGCCCCTGGACGAGGAGCTGGTGCTCAAGGCCGCTGCCGAGTGCGGCAAGGTCATCACCTGCGAGGAGCACAGCGTCATCGGCGGCCTGGGCGAGGCAGTCTGCGCCCTGCTGAGCGAGAAGCAGCCCACCCCCGTCCGCCGGATCGGCGTGCAGGACAAGTTCGGCTGCTCCGGCCCCGCATGGGACCTGCTCCGTGAGTATGGTCTGTGTGCCGCCAACATTGAGGCCAACGTCCGCGAGATGCTGGGCAAGTAAATAACGTCGTTTTTCCTTCGGGATAAAAAGCACCCGGGCGGAGCTAGTTTACAGCTCCGCCCGGGTTTTGTTGTTTTTCGGTGTTACAGACTCCATTTCTGATAGGCTTCCCGGAAGATCTGCCGCAGCTCGGCGATCTGGGGCCGGGGATCGTCCCGCAGGGTCATCAGACAGGTGGCGGGCAGAGGCCATTTGAGCTGTAAGGGCAAATACCACTCCTGAGGAAAGATATCGTACCGCAGGGGACTGACGAACAACCCCCGCCCGGCCAGCAGGCCGCTGTAACACAGCTCAAAGGAGGCCACTTCGGCCCAGTGGATGGGCAGGCCCTGGGCTTCGGCCTGGGCCCGCAGGCAGCCGATGTAGACCCGCTCCGACGGCTCATAAAAAAAGGTCTGGCCCCGCAGCTCCCACAGACAGACCACCGCCCGGCTATGGAGCGGGTGGGCGGGACCGGTCGCCAGATAGCACTGGGTCTGGAACAAAAAGTCCTGGGCGACTTCGGGCTGGGGCTGTTCAGGGGCGAGGCCGATCAGGGCGTCCACCCCGGTGGAGAGCAGATGGTGGAACTCCTTGTCCGGCGGGTCGGTGCGGATCGAGATCTCGGCTTCGGGCCAGGTCTCGTTCAGCTGCTGGATCAGAGAATGGTAGATGGGATCCCGCAGGGTCATGACAGCGGGCAGCTGGAGCACCAGTTTGTTTCGGTGGACAAAGGGCTTCACCGAGTTGCAGGCTTCCAGGTACTGGCGGTAGAGACTGCGGGCCGGCCCCAAAAAAGCCAGCCCCGCCGGGGTTAGCCGGACGTGGGTGGTGTTCCGCTCGAACAGCTCCACCTCTAGCTCTTTTTCCAGGCTGCGGATCTGGTAGCTCAGGGCGGGCTGGGTGATGAAAAGCTCCCGGGATGCGCGGGAAAAATTCAGGGTCCGGCTGACTACCAGAAAACAGAGCAGCTGACGGTCGTTCATGGCGGGGTTCCTCCTGTTTCGTGCTGGCCTGAGTATACCACAACCGGGGTGGGCTATAAAGATTGTTTATAACTCTGCGAGAAATTTTTTGATTCTTTCGGGCCCGGGAATGTACTATACTGAAGTCGTACCGGCAGTTTTTGACGAAATATGCCGAACCATCCGGAAGGAACCCGAACAAGAGAAGGAGACAAATCAAATGAGCAAGATTTCCCGCAAAAGCTTTTTGAAAATTGCGGCCGCCGCAGCCATGGGCGGCGTGACCGCCGGCGCCCTGTCGGCCTGTAACGGGGCCGACTCGGCTGCCGCCAGCTCGGCGGCCTCGGGCGGGGCCATCTACACCCCCGGCACCTACACCGGCACCGCCCAGGGCATCGGTGAGGTCAAGGTGACCATGACCTTCAGCGAGAGCGCCATCACTGAGGTGGTGGTGGATGCTTCCAACGAGACCGCCGACATCGGCGGCGCCGCCGTTCCCACCCTTCAGGAGGCCCTGATGGAGGCGCAGAGCGCCGAAATCGATGGGGTGGCAGGCGCTACCGTCACCGCCAACGCCGTCAAGGCCGCTGCTGCCAGCTGCATCGAGCAGGCCATGGGCGTGGCTCAGGAGACCCCTGCCGAGACCGAGGAGACCGACGACGGCGACGACTGGCTGGGCGAGGAGCCGGAGATCGCTTCCGTCAGCGAGGAGCAGGACTTTGACGTGGTCATCATCGGTGCAGGCCTGTCGGGTGTCTGCGCCGCCCGCGCTGCCGCCGAGGAGGGTGCCAAGGTAGCTCTGGTGGAAAAGAGCTCCTCCTTCAACTGCCGCAGCGGCGAGTACGCCCTGCTGAACGGCAGCCTGAACAAGCGCTGGGGCCGGGAGAATATCGTGGATGAGGACGTGGTGGTGGACCGCCTGATGCGGGAGTGCACCTACCGCAACAAGCGCTCTATCCTGAAAAAGTGGGCCACCCACGCCCACGAGGTCATGGACTGGTTCATCGAGGCCTACCCCGAGCTGACCATCTGCGACTCCACCCGGGAGGTTGTCACCCAGGAGCAGTTCGACAAGGGCATTCTGGTGCCCCTGGCCTGGCCCCAGCCCGAGCATTACGACTACCGGAACGAGGAGTTCCCCACCTTCCCCTCCAGCATGGAGTTCCGTTCCTCCCGTTCCGACCAGCAGGGCTTTATGGTGGAGGCCAACCTGAACAAGGCCATTGAGGCCGGCGCCACCACCTTCTTCGGTTGCTTCGGCACCAAACTGCTGAAGGATGCCGACGGCCGGGTGACCGGCGTCATCATTCGGGACGCCAACAACGGCAACGCCTACATCCAGCTCAACGCCAGCAAGGGCGTCATCCTGGCCACCGGCGACAACTCCGGCGACGAGAAGATCATGAAGCACTTCGCCCCCGAGATCGTGGAGAAGAAGATCGCCAACATGGGCGCCATGGGCATGCTGGGCGTGGACGTCGAGGGCAAGACGGTAGAGACCGGCGACGGTCTGCGGATGGGCGCCTGGATCGGCGCCAAGGTTCAGGATTTCCATGCACCCATGACCCATCACATGGGCAGCGGCATGGGCGTGACCCCCTTCCTCCAGCTGAACAAGCGGGGCGAGCGGTTCATGAACGAGTGCATCCCCGGCCAGCAGCTGGAAAACCAGATCGAGCTCCAGCCCGAGTGCACCTCCTTCCAGATCTACGACTCCAACTGGGGCGAGCAGATCCCCTACATGCCGGCCAACCACGGCGGCCTGTGCTACATCATCCCCGAGGATGAGGACGAGTCCAACCCCAACTTCACCGACCGCCAGTACACCAAGATCAGCGCCAAGGCCGAGGCCTATCAGTTCAAGGCCGATACCCTGGAAGATCTGCTGACCCAGTGCGGCTTTGAGGGCGAAACTCTGGAGACCGCCCTGGCTTCCATCGAGCGGTACAACGAGCTCTGCCATGCCGGCTCGGATGACGACTTCGGCAAACCGGCTTCCCGGATGTTCGCCCTGGAAAATCCCCCCTACTACGCCTGCCAGTGGGGCACTACCTCCATGCTGGTCTGCGTGGGCGGCCTGGAGAGCGACGAGAACTGCCACACCTTCACTGAGGGCGACCCCGCAAGCCCCAAGCGGGATATCATCCCCGGCCTGTACGTCTGCGGCAACGTCCAGGGCAGCCGCTATGCGGTGGAGTACCCCATCTGCATGCGGGGCATCAGCCACAGCCTCTGCGTCTACTACGGCTATGTGGCGGGCAAGAACTGCGTGGCCGGGGTCTGATCCCGTCCACCTGTTGATTCCCCGATAACAGGATAAAAAAACGCCCCCGGCGGTCCGACCGCCGGGGGCGTTTCATCTGTTATAGGTCCGGCGCTTAGTCCAGCAGGGCCAGGACGCTGGCCTTGGGGCGGGAGCCCACGGCCTGGTTGACCAGCTTGCCGTTCTTAAAGACCAGCAGGGCCGGGATGCTCATGATCCCGAACTGGCCGGCCAGCTCCGGCTGCTCGTCCACGTTGACCTTGCCCACCTTGACGTCGGGGCGCTCGTCGGCCACCTGGTCCACGATGGGAGAGAGCATACGGCAGGGGCCGCACCAGCTGGCCCAGAAGTCCAGCAGCACGGTCTTGTCGCTCTGGAGCACTTCGGATGCAAAATTATTCTTGGTAATGGTGATAGCAGACATGGCGGTTACCTCCGTTTAATTCCTCGTACAACCCCGCTGTGCGGGGGCTCTCGTTTGTTTCTGGCAATAGTATACCCCAAACGAAGCGCCGATTCCGTAACTGTGTCACTGAAGGCGGAAAACGGGCCCTTGCCAGCCATTCCCTCTTGAAAAATACGCTCTTTCGTGCAATGATTGTAGCGTCGGGTGCGTATTCTTTACAGACGGGCCCCCTGTCGGCCCGCCGTACCCATTGGATTTTCTCTTACGAGAAGGAGTGTATTTTTCTATGAGACTGAAACTTTTCCCCCTTGCGCTGGCGGCTGTGCTGGCGCTGGGTCTTGCCGGCTGCGGCACCAAGGACGCCGCCGGCAGCTCCTCCGCCTCTTCCAGCAGCCCGGCTGGCAGCAGCGCCTCCTCTGAGGCCGACAGCCAGACCGAGGAGGACGCCGCTTCCAGCCAGAGCAGCACCTCGAAGCGCCCCCAGAGCGGCACCGTGACCATCGTGGTGGAAGGCGAAGAAGAGGAGCTGCCCGTCACCCTGTTTGAGGGCGAGGGCTACTCCATCTACCTGCCCGAGGGCGAGTGGACCCACACCGAGGCCGGCGACGGCAGCCAGGTGCAGGACGTGTTCGCCGCTGTGGAGAACGACAAGGTCCTGCTGGCCATCCAGTCCTCCGGCGAGGAGTCCGCCACCCTGGACCAGGTCTATGATGCTCTTCTGGAGGAGGGCTATCTCCAGTCCGACGACAACGACCAGTTCTTCGCCCTGAGCGAGGACGGCGTGGTCACCTGCCAGTACATTGTGGAGGGCACCGACGGCCAGATCTGGTACATCTCCTGGTGCTACCCCGATACCACTGAGTACGTTGAGGGCTGGGGCAGCCGGATTCCCCAGCTGATCGAGACCTTCGAGGCAGAGTAAACCCTCTTTTTTATCCCCTTTCTGTTATCAACTTTGAGCGCCAAAAAGGAGCGCCCGGGCCGGATGGCCTGGGCGCTCCTTTGGTTTTTGTTTTTTGGTCAGCCGCGGTCTTTTCCGGCCCGGCCCTCCCGGGCCAGCTTTTGGAGCCGGGGTTTGTCCAGGACGGTGAGCCCGCCCCGCCAGAGGGTGACCAGCCCCTCCTGGGCGAAATATTTCAGCAGCCGGCTCACCACCTCCCGGGCGCTGCCCATGTACCGGGCGATCTGGTCGTGGGTCATGTGGAGTTCGTTGGAGCCGGTCTTGGCCAGCTCGTCGGTGAGGAAGATGGCCAGCCGACGGTCGGCGCTCATAAAGAGGATCTGCTGCATGGCCCACATGGTGTCCGAGAACCGCTCGGTGATGGTCTGGTAGGCGAAGCACCGGACGTAGACGTTCTGCTGCATCAGATTGCGGAACACCCCCGCCCCGATGCAGTAGGCATCCACCGGCTCTTCGGCGTCGATGTGGACGTCGAAGGTCACCGCGTCCAGCACGCAGGAGGCCGACAGGATGCAGACCTCCCCCGCAAACAGCCGGTAGAGGGTCACATCCCGGCCGTCCTCCGAGAGGATATAGGCCCGCAGCTGGCCCGAGCGGACCAGCAGAATCCCCACACAGTTTTCGGTGGGGCTGTGGACGTGTTCCCCTTTTTCGTACCGCACCGGCCGGGTGCTCCGGCAGAGGGATTCCTGCTGTTCGGGGGTCAGCTCGTTCCAGAAGGGGAAGCCGCAGGCCAGACATTTTCGGCTGATTTCTTCGTTTGGCATCTTACCCGCCATAGAAACCACCCTTCCGCAGAGCCTTGGCGGCCTCCGAGCCGGCCATGGCCCCCTCATAGACGGCCTTGGCCACCTGGAGCAGGCCGCCGGTGCAGTCCCCCGCCGCGTACAGGCCGGGGATGCTGGTCATCATGTCGGGGCCCACGACGATCCGGTTGCCGTCCACCTCGGCCCCCATCTTCCGGGCCAGGGCGGTGCTGCCCGCCACCCCCAGAGCCACAAAGACCCCCGCCACGGGGACTACCTCGCCCCCCGCCAGCTGAACGCCGGTGACGGCATCTTCGCCCAGGATGGCCTCGATCTTCTCGGTCCGGACTGCCACTTCCAGGGGGAACTGGGCGGTCAGAGGGGCGCCCCCGGTCAGCAGGGTGACGCTCTTGGCCACCGGCAGCAGGGCAGTGACCTCATGCAGGGCGTATTCCCCGCTGCCCAGGACAGCCACGTCCCGCCCGCGGTAGAAGAATGCGTCGCAGGTGGCGCAATAGCTCACGCCGTGGCCTTCCAGGTTTTTCAGCCCGGGCAGGGGCGGGGCGGCGCGGGAAACGCCGGTGGCCAGGATCACCGCGTCGGCGGAGTAGTCCCCGGCCAGGGTCTCCACCGTCAGCTTGTCGGTGAAGGTCAGGCCCACGGCCTCGGTCTCCACAAACTTTACCCCCACGGCCTTGGCGCCCTCGATGCCCTGGCGCTCCAGCTCGGCGCCGGGGATGGCCTCGGCGAAGCCGTAATAGTTCTGGATGCCCTCGGCCCGGGCCAGCGCGCCCGAACCCCGGGACAAAACGGTGGTGTCGATCCCGGCGCGGGCGGTGTAGAGCGCGGCCGAGACACCGGCGGGGCCGGAGCCAACAATCACAACATTCGACATATGCATCCTCCTGACCGGCGGCCCGGAGCCGCCGCCTGGTATTCTCTAAAATAGTTTTTCTGGTTTCAGTATGCCACAGCCGGGGTGGGTTTTCTGTGACTTGCTTACAAAAACCGCCCGGCGGGACAAAATCCAGCCCAAACATACCGCATCCCGCCCCAAAATGCAAGCCGGGAACTTCCGCCGCCAAAATTTCCCGGGAAATTTCATTCTTTAAGGACCAAACCGGCGCAAAAGATGGTATACTGGTGGGGTGGAAAAAGAATTTGGGGGAAACTGTATGCCAAAACAGAAGCTGTTATTTATTACCACGGGGGGCACCATTGCCAGCGTTCGCACCGACCAGGGGCTGAAACCCGTCCTTTCCAGCGAGGAGCTGCTGGCCCATCTGCCCGAGCTGGAACAGTTGTGCGAGCCCCAGACCCTGGCGCTGTGCAGCATCGACAGTACCGACATGGGCCCCGAGCACTGGCTGATGCTGGCCCGGGCGATCCAGGAAAACTACGCCCTTTACGACGGGTTCATCGTCTGCCACGGCACCGATACCCTGGCCTATACGGCGGCGGCCCTGTCCTATCTCGTCCAGAACGCCGACAAGCCCATCATCCTCACCGGCGCCCAGCAGCCCATTTCCAACGAGATCACCGACGCCAAAAAGAACCTGCGGGACAGTGTCATCTGTGCCCTGGATCCGGGCAGCCGGGGGGTGATGGTGGTCTTCGGGGGCCAGGTCATCGCGGGCACCCGGGCCAAGAAAAACAAGACCATCAGTTACGACGCCTTTGCCTCGGTGAACTTCCCCACCCTGGCCCTGGTTCAGGGGGACCGGCTGGTGCGGTATGTTCCCTCCCCCTGGCCCACCGGGCCGGTGGAGTTCGGCCGGGCGCTGGACAACCGGGTCTTTCTGCTCAAGCTGACCCCGGGCCTGGCCCCGGAGCTTCTGCCCGAGATCTTCCGGCTCTACAACTGCGTCATCGTGGAGAGCTTCGGGGTGGGGGGCATTCCCCAGACCCTGATGGATGCCTTCGCCGAGGGGCTGGGCGAGTACGACCAGACCCACAAGGTGCTGATCCTCACCACCCAGGTGACCTACGAGGGCAGCGACGTGGGCATTTATGAGGTGGGCAAACGGGTGAGGAACCGGTTCCGCTTCCTGGAAGCCCACGACATGACCATCGAGGCGGTGGTTACCAAGATCATGTGGCTGCTGGCCCAGAACTGCGAGAGCTTCGACCAGCTGGCCCAGCGGTTCTACCGTCAGATCAACTTCGACACCTTTTATCATTGACGCGAACAAGGCGGGCCGTTTAGGCCCGCCTTGTTTTCTTTACGGATTTTTCCCGGCTTTCCGCACCAGGTCGGCGGTATAGAGGGCCCGGGTGGCGTTGAGGACAGCTAGAACCATCACGCCCACGTCGGCGAAGATGGCCAGCCACATCCCAGCCAGGCCCAGAGCGCCCAGAATCAGGCAGAGGGCCTTGACTCCCAGGGCAAAGACAATGTTCTGGTAGACGATGGAGCAGGTCCGGCGGGAGATCTGAATGGCCAGGGCGATCCGGGCCGGGTCGTCGTCCATCAGGACGATGTCGGCGGCCTCGATGGCCGCGTCCGAACCCAGGGCCCCCATGGCGATGCCCAGGTCCGCCCGGGAGAGGACCGGCGCGTCGTTGATACCATCCCCCACGAAGGCCAGCCGCTCCTTGGGAGATTTCTGGGCCAGCAGGGTTTCGATCTGGTCCACCTTATCCCCCGGTAGCAGCCCGGCGTGGTATTCACTGATCCCCAGCTCCCCGGCCACAGCCCGGGCGGTGGCCTCGTTGTCGCCGGTGAGCATGACGGTCTTGCGGACCCCTGCTTTCCGCAGGGAGGCAATGGCCTTGGCGCTGGTGGGCTTTAAGGTGTCCCGGATGGCAAGGCTGCCGGCGTAGCGGCCCTCCAGGGCCACATGGACCACCGTGCCGACGGCGGAATCAGACTTCGGCAGGGTCAGCCCCAGGGACTCCATCAGCCGGGCGTTGCCCACCGCCACCGTCCGGCCGTCCACCTGGGCGGTGATGCCGTAGCCGCCCCGCTCCTCTACGTTCGAGACACGGGCGGGGTCCAAGGGGGCCTTGCAGGCCCGGCGGAGGCTCTGGGCGATGGGGTGATTGGAATAGCTCTCGGCCAGGGCGGCGGCCTCCACCAGGGTGTCGGGGTCAACTCCCTCGGCGGGGTGGATTTCAGCCACCTCAAAGACGCCCCGGGTCAGGGTGCCGGTCTTATCAAAGACTACGATGCCGGTGCGGGAGAGCTCTTCCAGATAGGTGGAGCCCTTGACCAGGATGCCGCAGCGGCTGGCCCCGCCGATCCCGCCGAAGAAGCTCAGGGGGATGGAGATGACCAGGGCGCAGGGGCAGGAAATGACCAGGAAGGTCAGGGCCCGGTAGACCCAGTCCCCAAAGGCGGCGGGCTGGCCCAGCAGGGTCAGCACCAGGGGCGGCACCACAGCCAGGGCCAATGCGCCGTAGCAGACCGCGGGGGTGTATACCCGGGCGAACCGGGTGATAAAGTTCTCGGCCCGGGCCTTTTTCATGCTGGAATTTTCCACCAGGTCCAGAATCTTGGAGACGGTGGACTCCCCGAACTCTCGGCTGGTTTTAACTCGGAGCAGGCCGGTCAGGTTGACGCAGCCGCTCACCACCTCGGCCCCGGGGCCCACGTCCCGGGGCAGGCTCTCGCCGGTCAGGGCGGCGGTGTCCAGGGCCGAGCTGCCCTCGATCACCACCCCGTCGATGGGCACCCGCTCGCCGGGCTGTATCACAATCACCGAGCCCACTTCCACCTCGTCGGGGTCCACGGCCTCAAAGCTGCCGTCGGGATTTTCCAGGTTGGCGGAGTCGGGGCGGATGTCCATCAAAGCGGCGATGCTCTTCCGGCTGCGGCCCACGGCCACGCTCTGGAACAGCTCGCCGATCTGGTAAAAGAGCATGACGGCGCAGCCCTCGGCGTACTCCCCCAGGGCGAAGGCGCCCACGGTGGCCACCGCCATCAAAAAGCACTCGTCAAAGGGCTGGCGGTTCTTGATCCCTTTCAGGGCTTTGCGCAGCACGTCCCAGCCCACCACCAGGTAGGGCACCAAGTAGAGCAGAAAATCGGGCAGGGGCAGCGGCGCCAGCGCGATCACCACCAGCAGGGCCAGCGCCGCCAGAATCTGATAGAGCGCGCGCTTTTGCTTCTTGGTCATAAAAAGCAACCTCCTTTAAGCGGGCCGGAATGGGGCGTTTTCCACAAGGAAGGGGCCGGGGCCCGGCGGCATTCCACAAAAAGGCCGGTTTTTTCACAAAAACTTCGATCCAAAACCGGCTTTTCTGCGTTGTTTTTTTGGTTTTCCCCAAGAAAAGTGGAAAACCATGTGGAAAACGTTGAAAACCGGGGCTTTTCCCCGCGTTTTCTGTGGAAAGTTCTTTCGGCTCAGATGCCGTAGATTTCGCAGTCGTCCTCCACCTTCTTGCAGGCGGCCAGAACCTTCTGCATGGTGGGGCCCGGCTCGGCGCCCTCGGCGAATTCCACGCTCATTTTCTGGGTCATAAAGCTGACGGTGGCTTTGGCCACCCCCTCCACGGCGTTGGCGGCGTGCTCCATCTTGGCGGCGCAGTTGGCGCAGTCCACTTCGATCTTATAGGTCTTTTTCATAAGTATAGATTCCTTTCTTTCTCCCGCGGGGCGGGTTATTGGGTCGGGTTATTCTTCCAGGTGCTCCATCCCCACCGAGAGGATGGTCCGCACATGGTCGTCGTCCAGGGCATAATAGACGGTCTTGCCCTCCCGGCGGAACCGCACCAGCTTGGAGTCCCGCAGGACCCGCAGCTGGTGGCTCACCGCCGACTGGCTCAGGGCCACCGCCTCGGCGATGTCCTGGACGCAGCGCTCGCTGTCGTGGAGGGCGTAGAGGATCTTGATCCGGGTGGAGTCGCCGAAGACCCGGAATAGATCCGCCAGGTCGTAGAGCAGCTCGTCGGGGGGCAGCGAGTCGGGCAGAGATGCGGGGATTTCATTCGTCTGGGCCATAGGCTGAACTCCCTTCATTTTGGTTTTATATATGAGCATTTGTTCATGTGTTCATTATAGCACGCTGACGCCCAGAGTCAAGGGGGTTTTTGGTCCAAAAGGAATAAAAAAACGCCGGGATGTGCTTTCTGCGCCCCGGCGGCGGGGATTTTCGCCAGAAAAAACTGTCCAAAAGGGTGCATCCTGACGAAAAATGTGGTATGCTAAGGACGTCTGTTCCCCGGGCGGGGAACACTTTGTGAAAAAAGGAGGAGTTGGAATGAAGTTGGAAGCTGGCATCCGCGGCAAGGCGTCCCAGGCGGTGATCCCCGAGAACACCGCCCGGGCCCTGGGCAGCGGCACGCTGGAGGTTTTTGCCACCCCGGCGCTGGTGGCTCTGGCCGAAAAGACCTGCTGGCAGAGCGTGGCCCCGGCCCTGGAAGAGGGCTGCGGCACGGTGGGCACCCGGCTGGAGCTGGATCACACCGCCCCCACCCCGGTGGGGATGACCGTCACCTGTGAGAGCGAGCTGACCGCCGTCGAGGGGCGCAAACTGGTCTTTGCGGTGACCCTGCGGGACGAAAAGGGCCCGGTGGGCGGCGGCGTCCATGAGCGGTTCATCGTCAACGACGAAAAGTTCGCGGCCAAGGCCCAGGCCAAAAAGGGCTGAGCCGTTACGGCCCCTGGTCGGCGGGCGGTTTGTCCGGCGCCAGCCGCAGGGGCGGTTCGTCCTGCAAATAGGCTTCTTCGGCCCGGGCCTGGGCCTGCTGAAGCAGCCGCACAGCCTGTTCGCTGGCCCGGAACAGCTCGTAATAGAGCGCTTTGTAGTCCGGCGCGGCGGGTCCCTCCCTTCCTGGTTTGTCGGGGATAGTCTGCCCCGGCGGGGCGGGGGCCATACATCCGGGCCGGCGGCAAAAACCGGGCGGGAAAAATCGGGAAAGTATATAAAGTAATAAGAAAAGAGGAATCACTGTGAAAACCAAACGTATTGTCTGGGGTGCGGCGGCCCTGGCCGTCGTGGCGCTGCTGATCTGGCGGACAGCGGTCACCCCGGGGACCATCGAGGACCCCGCCAGTTACGCCTGCGCGGTATACAGCACCCCGCTGTCCCTGCTGCCGCCAGTCATCGCCATTCTGCTGGCCCTCATCACCAAGGAGGTCTATACCTCCCTGCTCATCGGCATTGCCACCGGTGCGCTGCTCTACGCCAACGGCAACCTGGAACTGGCCATCAACACCATGTTCTTTAACACCGAGGGCGGCATGATCTACAAGCTCTCCGACCCCTGGAACGTGGGCATCCTGGTCTTTCTGGTGATGCTGGGCATCCTGGTGGCCCTGATGAACAAGGCCGGCGGCAGCGCTGCTTTCGGCCGGTGGGCGTCCTCCCACATCAAGACCCGGGCTGGGGCGCAGCTGGCCACCGTCCTGCTGGGCGTTTTGATCTTTGTGGACGACTACTTCAACTGCCTGACCGTGGGCTCGGTCATGCGCCCGGTCACCGACCGGCAGCGGATCTCCCGCGCAAAGCTGGCCTACCTGATCGACTCCACCGCCGCGCCGGTCTGCATCATTGCGCCGGTGTCCAGCTGGGCCGCCGCTGTCACCTCCTCGGTGCCCGAAGAGATGAACATCAACGGCTTCACCATGTTCCTGCGGACCATTCCCTATAACTACTACGCCATCCTGACCCTGGTCATGCTGGTGTTCCTGGCCCTGACCGGCACCGACTACGGCCCCATGGCCCTCCACGAGCGGAACGCCGCCCGGAAGGGCGACCTCTACACCACCCCCGACCGCCCCTATGGCGACGATACCGCCGACGAGGTGGCGGGCCGGGGCAGCGTGGCCGACCTGCTGGCCCCGGTGCTGGTGCTGATCGTTTCCTGCGTGGTGGGCATGGTCTATACCGGCGGTTTCTTCAGCGGGGTGGACTTCATCACCGCCTTTGCGGGCTGCGACGCCTCGGTGGGTCTGGTCATGGGCAGCAGCGTGGCCCTGGCCTTCACCTTCGTGTTCTACCTGTCCCGGGACGTGCTCAGCTTTAAGGACTTCACCGCCTGCATCCCCGCAGGCTTTAAGGAGATGGTGGCCCCCATCCTGATCCTGACCATGGCCTGGACCCTGTCGGGTGTCACCGGCCTGCTGGGCGCCAAGTACTTTGTGGCCGACCTGGTCCAGGGCAACGCCGGCGTTCTTCAGTACCTGCTGCCGGTCATCATCTTTGTGGTGGCCATCTTCCTGGCTTTCGCCACCGGCACTTCCTGGGGTACCTTCGCCATCCTGGTGCCCATTGTCTGCAACGCCTTCCCCTCCGGCGAGATGCTGGTGATCTCCATCGCAGCCTGCCTGTCCGGCGCGGTCTGCGGTGACCACTGCTCCCCCATCTCGGATACCACCATCATGGCCTCGGCGGGCGCCCACAGCAACCACGTGAACCATGTCTCCACCCAGCTGCCCTACGCCATGACCGTGGCTGCCGTCTCGGCGGTCTGCTACGCCCTGGCCGGCGGCATCGAGGCCGTTCTGGGCGGCAAGGGCGGCGTCTTTGCCTCCCTGCTGCTGCTGGTGATCGCTGTGGTCATCGAGCTGGTGGTGCTGGGAGTTCTCCGTCGCCGCTTTGCTGCCAAGGAGACGGTCCAGCTCTAACCCTTTTTTGAAGAAAACCCGGGGCTTTACCCGGTAGAAAACCCGCGCTCTCTGCTGCTCGGCAGGGGGGCGCGGGTTTTTTGTCGCTTTTTCTGGTAACAAATTGTTTACAAAATTAGATAAAATATTTTAGCTTTAAGTATTGACTTTTCTTCGGAATCTGGTATCCTATCCCCAGAGCAATTGCTCAAATGTTTTAACTAAATAACTTGAAACTGATTTTGATTTAAAGGAGATACAATCATGGAATTCGAAGCACTGAAGCAGGTTATCGTCGACACCCTGAACTGCGACCCCGAGAAGGTCACCCTGGCCGCCACCCTGGCCGAGGACCTGGAGGCGGACAGCCTGGATGCTGTGGAGCTGAACATGGCCATCGAGGAGGCCTGCGGCGTCACCATTCCCGACGAGAAGCTGGCCGAGCTGAAGACTGTCCAGGACATCTTCGACTACATCAACGCCAACGCGTAAGAGAGCGCGGTAAACCGCTATGGAAAATATCTTTACCGCCCTGCGGACCGACCGCCGCGAGCGCGAGCTGGCCCGCAAGGTCCAGCAGGAGACGGGCAAAAACCTGGTCTGGAAGGAGCCGGCCTTCCTGGAGTGCCCCAAGTGCAACCGGCGGGCCACCCGCGCCCACTGGGCCGAGAGCCTTTACGTCTGCCCCAACTGCGGCCACTACCTGCCCATCGGCGGGTACTACCGGCTGTCGTTGGTTTTGGACCACGGCAGTTTCCGGGAGCTGAACGAGAAACTGGAGCCCGGCGACCCCCTGAGCTTCCCCGGTTATAAGGAGAAGCTGGCGGCTTCCCGCCGCAAGACCGGCCTGAACGAGGCCGTTGTCACCGCCACCGGCAAGATCGACGAGATCCCCGTGGTGGTGGCGGTGCTGGACAGCCGCTTCTTCATGGGCAGCATGAGCGCCGCCGTGGGCGAAAAGATCACCCTGGCGGTGGAATACGCCATCAGCAAAAAGCTGCCTCTGATCATCTTTTCCGCCAGCGGCGGCGCCCGGATGCAGGAGGGCATTTACAGCCTGATGCAGATGGCCAAGACCAGCGCCGCCATCGCCCGGCTGAACGCGGCGGGTGGGCTGTACATCAGTGTGCTGACCCACCCCACCACCGGCGGCGTGACCGCCAGCTTCGCCTCCCTGGGCGATATCATGCTGGCCGAGCCCGGCGCCCTGATCGGCTTTGCCGGGCCCCGGGTCATCGAACAGACCATCGGCGAAAAACTGCCCGCCGGCTTCCAGCGCAGCGAGTTCCAGGAGGCCCACGGCTTTGTGGATAAGATCGTGCCCCGCAGCGAGCTCAAGAGCACCCTGGCTCAGCTGCTGCGGCTGCACCAGAAGGGAGCGACCCGCGCATGATCCGTGACATTTTGAAAATGACCGATGCGCTGGAGGCGGAAATGGCCGCCCTGGAGGGGGATACTGCCCCCCAGGCGCTGCTCCGCCGCAAGCAGCTTCTGCGGGACCGCACCGAGCTGCTGGACAGCTGCACCAATCTTTCGGCGGAGGACAAGGTCTTTCTGGCCCGGCATCCCCACCGCCCCAAGATCGACGACTATATCAATGCCCTGTTCACCGATTTCTTCGAGCAGAAGGGCGACCGCCAGTGCCGCGAGGATGCCAGCATCCTGGGCGGCGTGGCCTTCTTCCATGGGATGCCCGTGACCGTCATCGGCCACCGCAAGGGCAACAATCTGGAAGAGAACATGAAGTATAACTTCGGCATGCCCGGCCCTGAGGGCTATCGCAAGGCCCTGCGGCTGATGAAGCAGGCCGAAAAGTTCGGCCGGCCCATCATCACCTTCATCGACACCCCGGGTGCCTACCCCGGCAAGGAAGCCGAGGAGCGGGGCCAGGGCGAGGCCATCGCCCGCAACCTGGCCGAGATGAGCCAGCTGGCCGTCCCCGTCATCGCCGTTGTCACCGGCGAGGGCAGCAGCGGCGGCGCCCTGGCTCTGGGCGTGGCCAACCGGGTCCTCATGCTGGAGAACGCCATCTACTCGGTGCTCAGCCCCGAGGGCTTCGCCAGCATCCTCTGGAAGGACGCCTCCCGCCACGGCGAGGCCTGCGACGTCATGAAGCTGACAGCCCAGGACCTGTACCAGTTCGGGGTCATCGAGGAGATCGTCCCCGAGCCCCTGGGCGGCGCCCAGACCGACCCCAAGGCCCTGTTTGCACACCTGGAGCTGGCGCTGGAGCGCAGCCTGGCCCCCCTGCGCAAGCTGAGCCCCGCTGCCCTTGAGGCGCAGCGGTACAAAAAATTCCGCCAGATCGGGCAGGAGTAAGAGGTTTTATGAAGGGTTTACAAATCCTCAGCACGGGCGGCGCCCTGCCGGCCCGGGCTGTGACCAACGACGAACTGAGCCGCCGGGTGGATACCAGCGACGAGTGGATCACCACCCGAACCGGCATCCGCCAGCGGTATTTTTGCGGCCCCGATGAGAGCGCCACGACCCTGGCTGTTGCGGCAGCCCGGCAGGCGCTGGAGCGCAGCGGCCTGGCCCCCGCCGAGATCGGCTGCTGCGTCTGTGCTACCCTCTCGGCGGATTACGCCAGCCCCAGTATGGCCTGCCTGGTGCAGGCGGAGTTAGGGCTGCCCGAGGATATCCCGGTGCTGGACGTGAACGCGGCCTGCTCCGGCTTCCTCTACGGCGCGGCGGTGGCCCGGGGGCTGCTGGCCGCCACCGGCGGGCGTTACGTCCTGGTGATCGGCTGTGAGCAGCTGTCCCGCCTGTTGGACATGGACGACCGCTCCACCTGCGTCCTCTTTGGGGACGGCGCGGGCGCGGCGGTCTTTGAGATGAGCGAGTCGGCCCCCTTTGCGGCCCTGCTGGGCGCCCGGGGCGACAAGGCCATCCAGGTGGAAGGCCCCGGGCCTCTCCCCTCTCACATCCAGATGGACGGCAAGGCAGTGTTCCGCTTCGCGGTGGACGCCATCCCCAAGTGCGTGGACGGCATCCTGGCCCAGACCGGCCTCACCCTTGACGGGGTGGACTGGGTGGTCTGCCACCAGGCCAACGAGCGGATCATCGACCACTGTGTCAAGAAGCTGAACGCCCCGGCGGAAAAATTCTTCAAGAACCTGGCCCGCACCGGCAACACCAGCGCGGCCAGTATCCCGCTGGCCCTGAACGAACTATATGAGAGCGGCCAGCTCCGCCACGGCCAGACGTTGCTCTGCGTCGGTTTCGGCGGCGGGCTGACCTGGGCCGGCGCTCTGCTGACCTACCAAGGGAAAGGAAACGCAGAATGAAACTTCTCAACGAAATCCTGGGGACCAAGTACCCCATTATTCAGGGCGGCATGGCTAACATCGCCACCGGTGAGTTCGCCGCCGCCTGTTCCAACGCCGGCGCCCTGGGCGTCATCGGCGCGGGCGGCGTTCGCTCCGCCGAGGACCTGCGGGCCCAGATCCGCCGCTGCAAGGAGCTGACCGACAAGCCCTTCGGGGTTAACCTGATGCTCATGCACCCCCTGGTGGATGAGTTCGCCCAGGTTGTCATCGAGGAAAAGGTGCCTGTGGTCACCACCGGCGCCGGCAACCCCGGCAAGTACGTCCCCGCCTGGAAAGAGGCTGGGATCAAGGTTATCCCCGTGGTGGCGGCGGCCGTGCTGGCCAAGCACCTGGAGAAGTCCGGCGTGGACGCCATCATTGCCGAGGGCACCGAGAGCGGCGGCCATGTGGGCGAGATGGCTACCATGGCCCTGGTTCCCCAGGTGGTGGACGCCGTTAACCTGCCCGTCATCGCGGCGGGCGGCATCGCCGACGGCCGCCAGCTGGCGGCTGCCCTGGCCCTGGGGGCCTGCGGCGTCCAGGTGGGCACCTGCCTGCTGGTGAGTGAGGAGTGCCCCATCCACGAGAACTACAAGCAGGCCCTGCTCAAGGCCAAGGACAGCGACACCATCGTCACCGGCCGGATCGGCGGCACCCCTGTCCGGGTGCTGAAAAACCAGATGACCCGGGAGTATGTCCGGCAGGAAAAGGCCGGCGCCGACAAGATGGAGCTGGAAAAATTCACCCTGGGCAGCCTGCGCCGTGCCGTCTTTGAGGGCGACACTAAAACCGGCAGCCTGATGAGCGGCCAGGTGGCGGGTATGCTCCACGAGATTCGCCCGGCCGCCCAGATCCTGGAGGATCTGTGGGCCGGTGCCCAGCAGCGGATCAAGGCGCTGCAAGAGTTATGCTGACCCTGCGGGGCAAACCGCTGGCCGTGCCCATCCTGCAAGGGGGCATGGGGGTGGGCGTCTCCATGGGCGGGCTGGCCGGTGCTGTGGCCGCCTGCGGCGCGCTGGGGTGCATCTCCACCGCCGACGCGGGCTACAACGAGCCGGATTTCAGCTCGAACCCCCAGGGCGCCAACCTGCGGGCACTCAAAAAAGAGATCGAAAAGGCCAAGAAGCTGGCAAACGGCGCGGGCCTGGTGGCGGTGAACGCCATGGTGGCCACCCGCCAGTATGCCGACGCGGTGAAGGCGGCGGTGGCCGCCGGGGCCGATGCGGTGATCTCGGGGGCGGGCCTGCCCATGGAGCTGCCCGGCCTTGTGGAGGGCAGCGAGACGGCCATTGCGCCCATCGTTTCCAGCGCCCGGGCCGCCAAGCTGATTCTGCGCCGGTGGGCCAGCCGGTTTGGCCGGACGGCCGATTTTGTGGTCATTGAGGGCAGCCAGGCGGGCGGCCATCTCGGCTTCGACGAGGCCGACCTGCTGGCGGGCAAGTGCGAGACCCTGGACGAGATTCTGCCCGGGGTGCTGGCCGAGGTCAAACCCTACGAGGAAAAGTTCGGCCACCCCATCCCGGTCTTTGTGGCGGGCGGGATCTTTACCGGTGCGGACATGGCCCACTATATGGAGATGGGGGCTGCCGGAGTGCAGATTGCCACCCGGTTCATCGCCACCCATGAGTGCGACGCCAGCCAGGGCTATAAAGACGTCCTGCTGGAAGCAAAGGCCGAGGATGTGCGGATCATCCACAGCCCGGTGGGAATGCCCGGCCGGGCCCTGAACACCCCGCTGGTCCAGAAACTGGCCCAGGGGCTGCGGTTCCCGCCCAAACATTGCTCGGCCTGCATCACCACCTGTGAGCCGGCCAAGATCTCCTACTGCATCACCCACGCCCTGATCGAGGCCGTCCGGGGCAACCGGGAAGAGGGCCTGTTCTTCTGCGGGGCCAACGTGGGCCGGGTCAACCGGATGATGTCGGTCCGGGAGCTGATCGACGAGATACTGGCCGAGCGGCGCGCCGCCCTCGGCCTGACAAACGAGGTATAACGCAATGAAACTTGCGATTTTGTACGCTGGCCAGGGCAGCCAGCACCCCGGCATGGGTAAGGATCTCTACGAGGCCTACCCCGCTTTCCGCGCCGCCTTTGACGCGGGGGAGCTGGATTTTGACCTGCACAAGGTTTGCTTTGAGGACCCCGACGGGGTTCTGAACCAGACCCAGTATACCCAGCCCTGCATGGTGGCTTTTGCCGCCGGCGTGACTGCGGTGCTGAAAGAAAAGGGCATCCGCCCCGACTATGTCGCGGGCCTGTCCCTGGGCGAGTATTCGGCCCTGAACGCCGCCGGTGTTCTGGACGCCAAGACCGCCATTGAGCTCACCGCCTTCCGGGGCAAGGCCATGGCCAAGGCCGCCGAGGGGATCGAGTGCGGGATGACCGCCGTTATTGCCCTGGATCGTGAGACCCTCCAGGCCTGCTGCGACAAGGCCGCCGCCCTGGGCGTGGTCCAGATCTGCAACTACAACTGCCCCGGCCAGCTGGTCATCGGCGGCGAGAAGGCCGCTGTGGATGCCGCTGCCGCCGCTGCCAAGGAGGCGGGCGCCAAGCGCTGCCTGCCCCTGAAGGTCAGCGGGCCCTTCCACACCACCCTGATGCACCCGGCGGGCGACGCCCTGGCCGAGCGGTTTAAGAGTGTGGCGTTCGGCCCCATGGAGACCCCGGTGCTCTTCAACTGCCTGGGCCATGAGAAGAGCGAGGCCGACACCATTCCCGCCCTGCTGGAAAAGCAGGTCCAGAGCAGCGTCTATATGGAGGATACCCTCCGCCGCCTGGGCGAGCTGGGGGTGGACACCATCCTGGAAGTCGGCCCGGGCAAGGCCCTCACCGGCTTTGTGAAAAAGACCCTGACCGGGGTGACCTGCTACACGGTGGAGACCGCCGCCGAGCTGGAAGCCGCCGTCAGCGCACTGAAAGGGGAATGACGCCATGGCAAGAACCGAAACGGCCCCCGCCGCCCGCTGCGCCATCGTCACCGGCGGCAGCCGGGGCATTGGCCGGGCCATCTGTGTCCGGCTGGCCAAGATGGGCTATAAAGTCTGCGTCAACTACGCGGGCAACGCCGCCGCCGCAGAGGAGACGGTGGCCCTCTGCACCCAGCAGGGGGTGGAGGCTTTCTCCGTGCAGGCCGACGTCTCCACCGCCGAGGGCTGCGAAACCCTCTTTGCTCTGGCCGACGAGCGGTTCGGCCGGGTGGATGTGCTGGTGAACAACGCCGGCGTCACCCGGGACGGCCTTCTGCTGCGGATGAGCGAGGAGGACTTTGACAAGGTGCTGGACACCAACCTCAAGGGAGCCTTCTTCTGCTGCAAGGCCGCCGCCAAGCGGATGATGCGCCAGCGCTATGGCCGGATCATCAACCTGTCCAGCGTTGTGGGCCTTCGGGGCAATGCGGGCCAGGCGAACTACGCCGCCAGCAAGGCGGGCCTCATCGGCCTGACCAAGAGCCTGGCCAAGGAGCTGGCCACCCGGAACATCACCGTCAACGCCATCGCCCCCGGTTTCATTGCTACCGACATGACCGACGCCATGCCCGAGGCAGCCCGCACCGCCACCCTGGCCTCCATCCCGGCCGGGCGGCCCGGCGCACCGGAAGAGATCGCCGAGGCGGCGGCCTTCTTCGCCGCCGAGACCAGCGGCTATATCACCGGCCAGGTCCTGTGCGTGGACGGCGGCATGGCCGTCTGAGGACCGCTTTTTCTCGAAAAAGCGGCGCAAAAAGCTTTCTAACCCAAAACCGCCCCGGCGGTTTTGCTACGACAAGGAGAACCTTCTATGGATAAACGCAGAGTGGTCATCACGGGCCTCGGCACCGTGAACCCCATCGGCAACAACGTTGCCGACAGCTGGCAGGCCGCCAAGGAGGGCCGCTGCGGCATCGCCCCCATCACGGCTTTTGACACCACCAACTTCAAAGTCAAGCTGGCGGGCGAGGTCAAGGACGTTGACCCCACCGTCGCCATTGATAAGCGGGAGGTCAAGAAGATGGCCCGCTTCACCCAGTTCGCCGTGGTCGCCGCCGCCGAGGCTCTGGCCGACAGCGGCCTGGACCTGGCCGCCGAGGATGCCAGCCGGATCGGCGTCATCGTCTCCAGCGGCATCGGCGGTCTGCCCACCATCGAGGCCGAGCACACCCGGGGCCAGCAGCGTGGCTTCGAGAAGGTCAGCCCCTACTTTGTCCCCATGTCCATCGCCAACATGGCTGCGGCTCAGATCGCCATCGGCCACGGGCTGAAGGGCGTCTGCACCTGCCCCGTTACCGCCTGCGCCGGCGGTTCCAACGCGGTGGGCGACGCCTTCCACCGGATTCGGGACGGCTACGAGGAGATGATGGTCTGCGGTGGTACTGAGAGCGCCATCAGCGAGCTGGGCATCGGCGGATTCACCAGCATGAAGGCCCTGTCCACCGCCACCGACCCTGACCGCGCCAGCATCCCCTTTGATGCCGAGCGTTCCGGTTTCGTTATGGGCGAGGGCGCAGGCATCCTGGTTCTGGAAGAGCTGGAGCATGCCCAGGCCCGCGGCGCCAAGATCTACGCCGAGGTGGTGGGCTACGGCACCAACTGCGACGCCTACCACTTCACCGCCCCGGCCCCCGGCGGCGCCGGCGGCGCGGCCTGCATGACCCTGGCCCTCAAGGACGCCGGGGTGGCTCCTGAGGTGGTGGACTACATCAACGCCCACGGCACCAGCACCCACATGAACGACAGCTGTGAGACTGCGGCCATCCACACCGCCTTCGGCGAGTGGGCAAACCAGCTCTGCGTCTCCTCCACCAAGTCCATGACCGGCCACCTGCTGGGCGGCGCCGGCGGCGTCGAGGCCGTCTTTACGGCCCTGGCCCTGCGGGATGACTTCGTCCCCGCCACCATCCACTACCAGACCCCGGACCCCGAGTGCGACCTGGACTATGTGCCCAACACCGGCCGGGAGAAGTACCTGCGCTATGCCATGAGCAACAGCCTGGGCTTCGGCGGCCACAACGCCTGCCTGCTGTTCAAGAAGTGGGAGGGCTAAGGCTATGGCGGAACAGACTCTCATCCCGGCCGAGCCCCGGCCGGAAGCCCGCACCCTGACGGCGGCCCAAATCGCCCAGATCCTCCCCCACCGGTATCCTTTCGCCCTGGTGGACCGGGTTCTGGACTATGAGCCGGGCCAGTGGGCCATCGGCCGCAAGTGCGTCACCATGAACGAGGGCTTTTTCCAGGGGCATTTCCCCGGCCAGCCGGTGATGCCCGGCGTCCTGATCCTGGAGGCCCTGGCCCAGGTGGGGGCGGTTGCCGCCCTGACCGAGCCGGGCAGCGAGGGCAAACTGGCCCTCTTCGGCGGGGTGAAAAACGCCCGGTTCAAGCAGCAGGTCCAGCCCGGCGACGTGCTGGAGCTGCGGTGTGAGCTTGTCTCCCGCCGGGGACCCATCGGCATCGGCAAAGCCACCGCCCGGGTGGACGGCAAACTGGCCGCCACCGCCGAATTGACCTTTGCTTTGGCAGATCGAAAATAATTTTCTTTTCGTCCGGCGAAAAACATGATATACTGTGTAAAACAGAAGGCCGTATAAAATAGGGTAAAATAGACTTTGCCGGAGGAAAGGGAGTTTTTCTTATGTTGGAAGAAGCATTTCAGGCTGTGTATACCAAGTTCAAGCTGCATTTTTACCAGAAGGTGTTCCAGCGCTTTGCATCGCGGGAGGCTACCCTGACCACCGTCGAGTCGTTCTGCATGGAGGGCATTATGGCCATGGGCGAGCCCACCATCGCGGAGTTTTCCCGGATGATGCAGATCTCCACCCCCAACGCCGCCTATAAGATCGGCAGCCTGGTCAAAAAGGGCTATGTGGAGAAGATCCAGTCCACCACCGACCGCCGGGAGTATTACCTGCGGCCCACCCAGAAATATATCGACTACTACAACATCAGCTACTCCTACCTGCACACCGTCATCGAGCGGGCCCGGAAACGGTTTTCCCCCGAGGATCTGGCAAAGCTGGAGGAGATGCTGACCATCGTCAGCGATGAGCTGATGCCCGAGCTGGATCTGACCGCCGGCCGCCAGCGGGCCGAGAAAGACGCGCTGCCCCCGGAGGGCCAGCACTGAGCCGCCTTCCCCCCTGTAAAAACGCAAAACACCCCCGAGCCAAACCAGGGCCCGGGGGTGTTTTTTGTCCCAAGTAGCCGAAACGCCGGGGCCTTTAAAGGCCCCGGCGTTTCGGCGCGGCAGGATATGTATGGGTCGGAGCAAAGGAGAGGCGGGTTAACTCTGGGGGCGGGCGGCGCTCTGCCCTGCGCGGCGCTGGCGGTATTCCCGGGGGCTCAGGCCATAGCGGGCGTGGAACAGCCGGTAGAAATAGCTGGTGTTCTCATACCCCACCTGGGTGATGATCTGCTGGATGTTCATATCGCTGCGGCGCAGCAGCCGGGCGGCGGTCTCGATCCGGTGCTTTTGCAAAAGTTCCTTGTAGGTTTTGCCGGTCTCGGCGTGGACGCATTCGCTCACATAGGCCAGAGAGACGCCGTAGGCCCGGGCTACGTTGGTCAGGCAGGCCTCGCGGTAGTTGGATGTAATCTCGTTCAGCGCGGCCTGGACCAGCGCCTCCCGGCTGATGGTCTCGCCGCGGCCCTCGAGCGGGAAAGTGTGTTTGTTCGGCATAGCAGTTGTCCTCCGTGGGGCGCGCCGGGTCAGTGGAGTTTGGGGCGGCGCGCCGGGTCGCTTGGGTTTGTATATCCTGTATACGAACGGCCGGGATAAATTATTGCGCAGGCATGAACGAAAATTGTGAAAGTTTTGCCCCAAAGAATGGAAATCCCGTCCTGAAAAGCGGACGCCCCGCTGCTCATGCAGCGGGGCGTCCGGTGTATCCTGGCTTTGGCTCAGAATATATCCTCGTTTTTGTACTTGCCGGTGCGGACGAACTGCACCCACTCGGCCAGGTTGACCGAGTGATCGGCGATCCGCTCCAGGTACTTGATGACGATCAAGAGATCCATCACCGAGTCCACCTCGTCGGGGTCGTGAGCGAGCTTCTGGCCCAGCATCCGCTTGATGGCGTCGAAGGCGTCGTCCACCACATCGTCCGAGGCGATGACCTCCCGGGCGGCGGCCTCGTCCTGGCGGACAAAGGCGTCCAGGGCGTTCAGGATCATCTGGTGGGCGTTGCGGCCCATCTGAACGGCCTCGTTCAGGGCGGGTTCGCTGGACTGGTTCATCCGGCCCAGGTGGGGCACGATCTCGGCGATGTCGGCGGCGTGGTCGCCGATCCGCTCTAAGTCGGTGATGACCTTCAGGGCGGCGGTCACCTGCCGCAGGTCGCTGGCCACGGGCTGCTGGCGGAGCAGCAGGGTCATGCAGCGGTGCTCGATATCCCGCTCCATGTGGTTGATGCGGGTGTCACCCTTGACCACCTCGGCGGCTGCGGCGGTGTCCACGGCGCAGAGGGCCTGCAGCGCGTTCTCAACGGCGTCGGCTGCGGCCTGGCCCATCTCGATCAGGGCGGTGTTCAGCGCCTCCAGTTCGGAGTCGTAGTATTTCCGGTTGCTCATAAAAAGACCTCATCCTTTGTTGTATGCTGCAAAATCGGCGCCGCAGAGCGGCAGGAGGCGGATTAACCGAAGCGGCCGGAGATATAGTCCTCGGTGCGCTTGTCTTCCGGCGTGCTGAAAATCTTGTCGGTGGGGCCTACCTCCACCATCTCGCCCAGCAGGAAGAAGGCGGTGCGGTCGCTGATACGGGCGGCCTGCTGCATGTTGTGGGTGACGATCACCACGGTGTAGTCCTTTTTCAGCTCCCGCATCAGCTCCTCGATCCGCATGGTGGAGCCGGGGTCCAGGGCGCTGGTGGATTCGTCCATCAGCAGCACGTCGGGCTGCACTGCCAGTGCGCGGGCAATGCACAGACGCTGCTGCTGGCCGCCGGACAGGCCCATGGCGCTCTTTTTGAGCCGGTCCTTGACTTCGTCCCACAGGGCGGCGCCCCGCAGGCTCTTCTCGACGATCTCATCCAGTTCCGATTTCTTGCGGGTGCCGTGGATCCGGGGCCCGTAGGCGATGTTGTCGTAGATGCTCATGGGGAAGGGGTTCGCTTTCTGGAAGACCATGCCGATCTTGCGGCGCAGCCAGGTCACGTCCACGCTGGGGGAGTAGACATCCTCCCCGGCGTAGAGCATCTGGCCCTCCACCCGCACGCCGGGCACCAGGTCGTTCATCCGGTCGATGGTCCGCAGGAAGGTGGATTTGCCGCAGCCGGAAGGTCCGATGAGGGCGGTGATCTGCCGCTCGGGGATCTCGAGGTTGATCTTCTTCAGCGCCTGTTTCTGGCCGTACCAGAGATCCAGGTTCTTGGCTTCGATAATCGTGGGCATAATTCGATTCTCCCTCTTTTAATGTTTCTTGAGTTTGCGGCCGACCAGGCTGGCGGCCAGGTTAATCACCAGGGTCAGGATCATCAGGATGGCGGCGATGGCAAAGGCCACATCGAACTCCGCCCGCTCCCGGGCGTACACATACAGGGCCACCGTGAGGGAGGCGCCGGAGGAGTGTACGAAATTGTCCACCGACCCAAAGAAGTTGTTCATGCTCATGCCCATGCCGGCAGTGAAGAGCAGAGCGGCACTCTCGCCCACAATCCGGCCGATGGCCAGGATACAGCCGGTGACGATGCCGTCGATGGAGGAGGGCAGAATCACAGTGCGGATCATGTACCATTTGCCGCTGCCCAGAGCCAGGGCGGCTTCCCGGTAGGACTGGGGCACCGTCTTGAGGCTCTCCTGGGTGGTGCGGATGATAGTGGGAATGGTGACGATCACCAATGTCAGGGAGCCGGCCAGCAGAGAGGCCTGGAGCCCCAGCAGCTGGCAGAAGAAGAGCATGCCCACCAGACCAAAGATGATGGAAGGAATACCGGTCAAAGTCTCGGTGGCGAACTCAATGGCGGCCACCAGCTTTTTGTTCTGGGCGTACTCGGTCAGATAAACCGCCGCGCCCACGCCCAGGGGCAGGGTGATGATCAGGGTGACCACCACCAGATAAACGGTGTTGACGATGTTGGGCAGGATGCCGATGGTGTCCTTGATGTAGCTGGGAGAGGTGCTCAGCAGTTCCCAGGTGATGTGGGGCAGGCCCCGGACGAAGATGTAGCCGATCACAAAGACCAGCAAAAGGCAGGTCACCGCGGCGCAGAAGTACAGCAGGCCCCGCAGGATCAGGTCATAGGCCCGGCGGGAGCTGGACAGCGCCCGGGTTTCCTTGTGCTCGTTGTGGTCCATGGGTTAATCCTCCTTCTTCTTCAGCAGGGTGTTCAGGGCGACGTTGATGATCATGATGAAGACAAAGAGGACCAGCGCAATGGAGTAGAGCGCCTGCCGCTGCAATCCGGAAGCGTAAGCCATCTCGCTGGCCACGGCGGTGGTCAGGAAGCGGACGCTGGAGAAAAGGCTGGGCATATTGGCCACGTTGCCGGCCACCATCATGATGGCCATGGCCTCGCCGATGGCGCGGCCGATGCCCAGAACCACGGCGGCGGCGATGCCGCTGGAAGCAGCCGGGGCGCTGACCTTGAAGATGGTCTCGATCTGGGTGGCGCCCAGGGCCAGGCTGGCCTCCTCGTACTCGTGGGGCACGGCCTTGAGGGCGGTCTCAGACACCGAGATGATGGAGGGCAGGATCATGATGGCCAGCACGATGATGGCGCAGAACAGGCTGGCGCCGTCGGGCAGGTTGAAGGCCTCCCGCACGGCGGGGACCAGCACCATCATGCCGATCAGGCCGTAGACCACCGAGGGAATGCCGGCCAGCAGATCCACCGCCGGACGGACGATGGAGGCCATCTTGGGCGAGGCGATCTTGGCCAGATAGACCGAGGTCATAAAGCCGATGGGCACGCCGATCAGGATGGCGCCGCAGGTGCCGTAGATGGAGGTCAGGATGAAGGGGAGGATGCCGAACTTGGGCTCGGCAGCCGTGGAGGCCCACTTGGTGCCGAACAGGAAGTCCACAATGCCGATCTCCCAGATGGCGGGCAGGCCCGAGACAATCAGATAGAGGCTGATGAAGAGGACGAACGCGATGGCGATGATGCCGCAGGCAAAGAACATCGCGCCCATGAAGGTCTCCATCGGGCGGACTTTTTGTTTCATGGTAATACCGGCCTTTCTTCAGACGGATTGCTTTAAAGACAGGCGGATGCCGCCGAGTCGCCCTCTTTTTCGAGGGGCAGGCAGGGCGGCAGCGGCCCGAAATTTTTTGTCCTTACAGTCAGAGCGCCCCCTCAAAAACCAAGGGGGCACTCGGGATTTGATGTAATTTAAGTTCTGAAACGGGGTGAGTTTATTCTGCCACGGGGACAGCGCCGGCGCCGGCGATCAGCTCAGAAGCCTCGGTGGAGGTAGCCCAATCCACGAAAGCCTGGGCAGCAGCGGACAGCTCGGTGCCGTCGCTGACGATGAAGTTGAAGTTGCGCTGGATCACATAGCTGCCGTCCAGAACGGTCTCCTCAGAAGCAGCCACGCCGCCCACGGTCAGGGCCTTGATGGTGGCGTCACCCTCCACAGCGGACAGAGAAGCGTAGCCGATGGCGTCGGGGTTGGAAGCCACGTTGGCGATGACCTCACCGGTGGAGGTCAGCTCGTTCTGGTAGACGCACAGATCCTCGGTGCCGGTGATGGACTCGAAGCCGTCACGGGTGCCGGAACCAGCCTCACGGCCGATGGCAACCACGGGGGCGTCGTTGCCGCCGATCTCGGACCAGTTGGTGATCTCGCCGTTGAACAGCTGGGCGATCTGGTCGATGGTCAGGTCAGACAGGGGGTTGGCGGGGTTGACGATGATGGCGATGCCGTCCTTGGCCACGGTGATCTGCTTGACGCCGGTCTCGGTGTCCTTCAGATCGCGGGAAGCCAGGCCGATGTCGCAGGTGCCCTCCTGAGCGCCGGTGATGCCGGCGCCGGAGCCGGAGCCGGTGTAGTTGACGGTGATGCCGGGCTGAATCTCTTTAAAGCCCTCGATCAGGGAGCCCATCACGTCCTCCATCGAAGTGGAGCCGTTGGTGTTGACGGTGCCGGACAGGGTCTCGGCAACGGAAGAAGCAGTGGAAGTGGTAGCAGTGGTAGCGGCGGTGGAAGAGCTGGAGCTGCCGCAGGCAGCCAGAGCGCCGGTCAGGGCAACAGCACCGCAAACAGCCAGGAATGCGCGACGATTGAGCTTTTTCATAACAATTTTCCTCCAAAGGATGGCCCGGCCGAACCAAAAGCGCCGGGAAATCATTTTATTTTTGTTTTGTGTGTAACTTTGTTTGGGACGGTTTCATTTTACCGCCAGCCGGGCCCGGCTGCGACCATGGTGAGGGAAAATCGACGTAAAGCTTTGGTACATGATTTCGCCCAAAAGAAAAGAAAATGTAAAACGAGGCCTGAAAACGCGGCGCCCAATTTTACATTTTCCGAAAAAATGCCGGAAAACGGCCTGCCCCATTGTCTGCAATGCCAAAAGGTCTCACTATAACCAAAACCGCCGCAGCAGAAAGGGCCCTCCCCTTCCGCTGCGGCGGTTCTTTCAGATTTAAAAATACAGGCTTACAGCCCGAAACGCTCCTCCGTCCCGTCCGGGCGGTAGAAGCGGACGAGTTTTTTCCAGTCGGCGTCTGCAATTCCCTGGCGGTTTTCATGGTAGCAGAGGGCCAGCTGGTGCATGGCCTCTTCGCCGGAGAGGGGCTCCTGCCCCGGGCAGGGCAGCACCAACACCCGGAACCATGCGTCGAACAGATGCTCGGTCCAGCCGGTGTCCACCGCCCCAGCCCGGGCATAGAAGCCCAGACGGCGGTGGGCCATGGCCTCGTCCTCCGCTTTTTCGGGCCACTCGGCCTCGATGACGATGGCCCGGGCCCCCGGTTCGTGGGCGGGCAGCTGGGCCAGGAGCTGGGCTCCCAGCCCCCCGGCCCGGCGGTCGGGCAGGACGGCGAAATAATCCAGGTGGCTGATGGGGCAGCCCTCGGGCCGGACCATCAGGAGATAGGCGGCCAGGTTCTCCCCCTCAAAGACGCCCCAGCTGTGGGCCGAGCCCCGGGCTTCGGCGGCCAGGATCATGGCCAGGGGCTTGCGCTCGCTGGCCGGAAAATCCCGGCACAGGTCAGTTTCATAAAGGCGGGTCAGCTGGTCGGCAGTCAGCCGCCGCCAGGTCAGATTTGCGGGTGTCACAGGAAAGATTCTCCTTTCGCTCTGTCAGGAATCGGGCGAATTTTCCCCGGTCAGGCAGGGGAAGACTGGCTCTATTGTAGCCTGACCCCGGCTAAAAAGCAAGGGAATCCCGGCGGGGGCGGGCGATCCGTTCGGCGTCTCGGGGCGGAACTACTTGTTAAATGGGACAAAATCCTGTATCATAGCCTTAAAAGCTATTCTGGGAGGAACCGAAGGATGGAATGGACTGATATTCGTCTGACCGTAGCCAAAGCCGACGCCGAGCAGGCCGAGGCTGTGGCCACCATGATCGCCGAGGGCGGCATCTATATCGAGGACTACAGCGACATCGAGCAGCAGGTGGCCGAGATCGCCCACGTGGATCTGATCGAGCAGGAGCTGCTGGACAAGCCCCGGGATACCGTCATCATTCATATGTATCTGGAGCCCAGCGCCCAGCCCGCCGAGACCCTGGCCCTCATCGAGGCCCGGATGGAGGGGGCGGGCATCCCCTACACCGTGGAGCTGGAAAAGGTGGAGCAGGAGGACTGGCAGAACGGCTGGCGCAAGTACTACCACCCCATGGAGATCGGCCGGCATCTGGCGGTGGTGCCCTCCTGGCAGGAGTATGAGACCGACCGGGTCAAGCTGATCCTGGACCCGGGCCTGGCTTTCGGCACCGGCGGCCACGAGACCACCAGCCTCTGCCTCGAGGCCCTGGATCAGCTGGTCCGGGGCGGCGAGCGGGTGCTGGACATCGGCACCGGCAGCGGCATCCTGGCCATTGCGGCCCTCAAGCTGGGGGCAGCCCAGGCTGAGGGTGTGGACATTGACCCGGTGGCCGTCCGTACCGCCGGGGAGAACGCCGCCCTGAACGGGGTGGCCGACCGGCTCACCGTCCTGGTGGGAGACCTGTCGGACAAGGCCAGCGGCCAGTACCAGATCATCACCGCCAACATTGTGGCCAACGCCATTATGGCCCTGGCCCCGGCGGTGCCCGGCCTGATGGCCGAAGGAGGCGTCTTCATCGCCAGCGGCATCATCGACACCCGCAAGGAGGAAGTGATTGCCGCCCTCCAGGCTGCCGGACTGAAGGTACAGGAAGTCAAGGAGAAGCGGGGCTGGGAGTGCATCGTCTGCACGAAGGCATAACGCTCCTGTCTCAACCACAACCATTAGTATAAGGAGACTGTAATATGCCGCACCGTTATTTTACCACCGAGATTTCCGACGGCACCGCTGTGCTGCGGGGGGAGGACGCCCACCATCTGACCCGGGTCATGCGGGCCAAACTGGGGGAAAAAGTGATCCTCTGCGACGGCAAAGCCGTGGAATATACCGCCACCATCACCGGGTTCGGGGATGAGCTGGTGGAGTTCTCGGTGGAGCCGGGCTACCCCAGCGCCGCCGAGCCCAGCGTCGAGGTGACCCTGCTGGCGGGCTACCCCAAACAGGATAAGCTGGAACAGATCATCCGCCACGGGGTGGAGCTGGGCTGCGCCCATGTGATCCCCTTCTTCAGCCGGTACTGCGTGGCCGCCCCCAAAAAAGAGGAGCAGAAGAACGTCCGCTACAATCGAATCGCCTTCGAGGCGGCCAAACAGTGCGGCCGGGGGGTTCTGCCGGATGTGGCCCTTCCCCTGCCCAACTTCGGGGCGGTCTGCCGGACCCTTGACCAGTACGACCTGGTGCTCTTCTGCTACGAGTGCGGCGGCGCCCCCCTGCGGGAGCTGCTGGCCCAGACCCCGGCCCCCGAGGGGCGGCCTTTGAAGATTGCCCTGGTCACCGGTGCGGAGGGGGGCTTTGCCGTGGAGGAAGCCGCCGCAGCCGCCGCAGCCGGGGCCAAGACCGTGGGCCTGGGGCCCCGGATTCTCCGCTGTGAGACGGCCCCCCTGGCGGTGCTCTCGGCGGTGATGACCCTGACCGGGAACCTGGAGTAAGAGCCCTCCCCTTTTTCTGCATAGCCAATCAAAAAACGCCCCGGGCCAGTCGGCCCGGGGCGTTTTTGCGCTCCATCGCGATTTACTAAATGTATATTGCCTGTTGACAATTACAAAACATGGGCGTCGGCTTCCAGCAGCACCCGTTTGGCGTCCAGCAGGGTCTGGGGGCTCATGGAAAAACTCCGCAGCCCCATCTGCAAATACTGCACCAGATTGGCGGGGTCCCCCACCGCCAGCCCGGCGATGTTGATGGGGATGCCCCCGGCGCAGGCGGCGTCCACCGCCATCCGGATCAGCTTCCGCATGGCGGCGCTGGCGGGCTGGAAATACCGTTCCGCCGAGGTGACCTCCCGGCCGGCGGCGTGGGTGTACTGGGTCAGGTCGTTGGTGCCGATGGTAAAGAACTGGCACCCGTGGGCGATGAACTCCTCCGCCGTCAGACAGGCCGCCGGGATGCTCAGCATAATGCCGAAGGGCATGTTTTCATTAAAGGGCACGCTCCGCTCCCGCAGGTTCTGGCGGCACCGCTCCACGATCCGCATGGCGGCGTCCCAGTCCTCCACGTTGGTCACCATGGGGAAGAGTACTTTCAGCGGCCCCCGGGCCCCGGCCCGGAGTAGGGCGTAGATCTGGGTCTCAAACTGCCGGGGCTGGCGCAGGCTGCTGCGGATGCCCCGCAGGCCCAGATGGGCCGACTGTTCCCCCTGGTAGACGTTGGCCAGGGTCCGGTCGGAGCCGAAATCGAAGGTCCGCACCGTGATGGGCCGCCCCTGGGCCGCCGCCAGACAGGCGGTGTAATAGAAATATTGTTCCTGCTCGTCCGGCATCTTGCCCGGCAGCATGAGATAATCGCTCCGCAGAAGGCCCACCCCCTGGGCCCCCGACTGGACCGCCGAGTCAATGTCCTCCGGCCCGAAACAGTTGGCCAACAACTCAAAGGGCTCCCCGTCCCGGGTGAGGTTGGGCAGGGTCTGGAGCTGGGTCAGTGCCTCGTTCTGCCGCTGCCGCTCACAGATCTGGGTCACCATCTGCTGTCGAGTGGCCGAATCCGGGTCCAGGATGCAGATGCCGTTGTCGGCGTCCAGCACCATCATCCGGCCGTCACAGTCGTTCAGGAAATCCCGTCCCACCTGTACCAGGCCGGGGATATTCCGGGCCCGGGCCAGGATGGCCGCGTGGCTCTGGGCGCTGCCCTCGGAGGTGATGACCCCCATAATCATCCCCGCCGGGACACTGAATAAATCGCTGGGCATCAGACGGTCGGCCGCCAGAATCACTGGGTGATCCAGGGCCAGCCGCTCCCGGGGGCGGTCCCCCAGAATGTTGATGACCCGCTGGGTGGCGTCCAGAATATCCACGCTCCGCAGCTGCAAATAGGGGTTGTCGGTCATGGCCGAGAGCTGATCGGCGAACCGCTGGCCCACCCGCTGCATGGCCGCCGCCGCGCCGGTGCCTGCCGCAATGTAGGAGCGCACCTCGCTCATGAATCCGTCGTCCTCCAGCATCATGCTCTGGAACATAAAGATGGCCTGTTCGCTGGTGGCCGAGCGACTGGCCATGGATTCCAGCTCACTCTGAGCGATGGAGATGGCGTTTTCCAAAAGACGCTGTTCTTTTTTGGGGCTGTGGGGGTTCCGGTTGAAGGTGTCATAGCTGCGCTCCAGCCGGCTCACCTGCCCCAGCACCAGGCCCGGCGAGGCGGGCACGCCTTTATAAATCCTCATGGGGTATCACCTCCGGCAGAGCAGGGTCGGTCAGCACCCGGCAGACCAGCGCCTGCAAAAAATGGTTGGGCATAAGGGTGGCCCGGGCCACCAGAGCCCCGTTGGCGGTCCCGTCAAAGAGGGGGCCGAAACTCTCGATCAGTTGGTGGTCACAGGCGGCCAGGAAAGCATTGCCCAAGGATTCCACGGTGTACAGCTGGGTGGGGTCCACCTTGGCCTCCTCGGCGGCAGCTTCCAGGGGGGCCAGGGCCTCGTCTTCCAGGTTGGCCAGGGCCAGCGCCAGGGCCGAGGTCAGGTGGGCCGAGGGCCAACGGGCTTTGACCGCCTCCTGAAGCTTGTCAAACCGCACCCGGAAGAGATTGGCGGCCCCGTCGCTGTCCTCCCGTGCCACGGCATAGGCGCAGCCCCGCACCCGACCGAAGGCCCGCAGGGTGTCGTAATAGCCCAGCTGGATGTTCCGGGCGGCCGTCTCGGGGGAAAACCGTAAAATCTCCCCCAGATCCCAGTGGCTGCGGATCAGAATGGTGGGCAGGCCGGTTCGGTTGGGCCGGGTGATGCCCACCCCTTCCAGATCCACGCAGACCAGTTCCTCGGCCCCCATCCGCTGGGCCAGGGCGGTGGGCATGTTGTCGGCGTAGCCCCCGTCCAGGTACTCCACCCCGTCGATCTTTCTGGCCCGGATGGCCGGGAAACAAGCGGCGCTGGCCAGCATGTAGTCCTTCACTTTCCCTTTCGGGATCTCTTCCAGGGCCAGCTCCCGGGGGCGCAGGCCCCGCTTTTCCACCGTTACCAGCCCGAACCGCACCGGCGAGGCCCGCAGGGCCTCCTCGTCCAGTACCCGGTCCACGATCTCTTCCAGGGGGGTCACATCCATCCCCCCGGCGGCCACCGTCTGGCGGAGGAAGGTGTTCAGCTCGGACAGGCGGGCCCCCTCTTCGGGCAGGTCCAGCACGTCCTGGCTGCGGATGGACAGCCACATATCCCGAGCCGTCTCATAGAGGTCCAGGGCGAACATGGCGCCGTTCAGGCAGCCCACGCTGGTGCCGGTGATGATCTCCGGCCGCCAGCCCAGCTCGGCCAGCGCCCGCCAGACCCCCACCTGGTAGCTGCCCCGGGCGCCGCCCCCGGCCAGCACAAGGCCCCGTGTTCGATTGGATTCTTCCATCGGCATTCCCACCCTTCCAGATTTTGAACCAATTATACCACAATCCCGGGGAGATTTCTCCCCTGTTTTGCCCTTCGGGGATACCCAAATGGCGGCGAATCGTGTATAATCGGGGGCGGAGTATTACAACACAGCGCCGCCCGGGGCGGCCGGAGGAATGAGAGAATGAAATACAATCACTGGATTTTTGATATGGACGGCACCCTCACCGACAGCATGGGCATCTGGGACGAGGTGCCCTTTGCCCTGCTGGAACAGTACGGCCGGACCCCGAAACCCGACCTGCGCCAGGTGCTTTTGCCCCTGGGCATGGCCGAGAGTGCCCGGTATCTGATTCGGGAGTATCAGCTGCCCCTGGACGAGGCCAATTACGACGCCGCCGTCATGGAGGCGGTGGGCCGGCTCTACCGGACGGTGGAGCTGAAACCCGGCGTCCGTAAGATACTGGAGCGGCTCAAGGCAGAGGGCGCGCATCTCTGCGTCTGTTCCAACACCTGGCAGCCCATGTGCGAGCGGGTACTGGGGGGCCTGGGGGTGCTGGATTATTTCGACTTTGTTCTCTCGGCCCAGGACGGCTTCACCAAAAAAGAGCCCGCCATCTTCCTGGAGGCCATGCGCCGGGTGGGGGGCCATACGCCCGCCGAGTGCGTGGTCTGTGAGGACGCCGTCCATGCCGCCCGCACCGCCCACCGGGCGGGATTTCCGGTGATCGGCATCGCCGACTATTACAGCCGGGCCGATGAACCCGAGATGCGGGCCCTGAGCCAGCAGTTCCTCACCAGTTGGGAGCAGCTGGACTGGTCCAAGGTTTAAGATCTAACCATAAATGTAAGGCCCCGGGCGGATGCGCTGCGCATCGACCCGGGGTCTTGTGCTTTGGGTTTATGGATTGGGAGCAGCCTGGCCGCCGCCCTGTTCCAGCCAGGTCAGCAGCGCCTGGCGGACAGCGGTTTCCCGGCTGCGGGGCAGGGGGATTCGGGCGCCGCTGGCCATCTGAATCTCTCCGGCGGCCAGCAGCCGGACCGCCGCCAGGTTCACCACAAAGGAGCGGTGGGGCTGTAAAAACCGGTCGTCCGCCAGAAGAGGGGCCGCCACGGTGGTAAAGGGCACCCGCAGAGAGAGGGAGGAAATGGCCTGGCCGTTGGTCAGGTGGAAATGGACAATGTGGTGGGTGCACTCCAAAAACTCGATCCGGGCATAGGGCAGCACCCGCAGGCCCTCCGCCGTGTGCACCGGCAGGGCCGGGCCGTATTCAGGCTCGGTGGCCCGGTCCAGCAGGGCAAACAGATCCTCCTGCCGGACGGGGCGGAGCAGGTACTGCATGGCGTCCACCCGATAGGCGCTGTATGCGTGGGCGGTGGTGTGGGAGAAGAAGGCCAGGGGCGCCCGCCGCCCCCGGTTGCGCAGGATGAGGGCGGCCGCCATCCCCGCCGGGGCGGGCACGTTGCCCAGCTCGATGAGGTAGAGATTGTAGCGCATCCCGTCAGCGTCCCGCTGGAGCAGGGATGCGGCGTCGGGCAGCTGCTCCACAATGCAGGCGTCGGCCCGGCGGGAATAATATTCCATGCACATCCGCTGCAGCCGGCTGCGCAGCACCCCGTCGGTGGAACAGATTGCAATATGAAAAACCATAGGGACTGCCCTCCTGTCAAAAATTTCAGTCCGGCGTTTGGCCCTGGGGTTTGCAAAGCGGACCGGAACAGTGTATTATAATAGCGAACCGCGGAGATGTTGCCGCGGAAAAGATAATATCCAAAAACATCATGAGAAAAAAGGAGACACTTCGCCATGGAACAGCCTCTGGTGAGCGTCATCGTGCCGGTGTACAACACCGAAAAACAGCTGGGCCGGTGCGTTGAGAGCATCTGTGCACAGACCTGGCAAAACCTCGAAATTATCCTGCTGAACGACGGTTCCACCGACGGGAGCCTGGCCGTCTGTGAAGCCTGCCGCCAATCGGACCCCAGAATCCGCCTGGTGGACAAGGAGAACACCGGTGTCTCCGCCACCCGAAACCTGGGGTTATCCCTGGCTACCGGCAAATACATCCAGTTCGTGGACAGCGACGACAGCCTGGACCCCGGCTGTACCCAGAGCATGGTGGAAGCTGCGGAGGAAAACGCCGCAGACCTGGTGGTCGCTACTTATAAAATGGTGATCCCCCGGGGGATGGGCCTGGGCCAGCGGTTGCAGGAAAAACTGTCCCTGCCCATAAAATCCGAGCCGGATCCGAACGAGGCTCAGGAGGAACCCGAGATCCGGGAATACAGCTTCCTCCCCGCGGGGGTATACGGCCAGGTGGAATATGCCCTGGCCCTGATGAAAAAACCGGGGTCGTTCTACTATGGCGCCCTTTGGAACAAACTCTACCGCCGGGAGGTGATCGAACAGGCGCAGCTGCGCTTTGTGGACGATCTGCCCTGGGGGGAGGATTTCGCCTTTAACGTTCAATACGTCCGTTATGCCGGACGTTTCTGCGCCATCGACCAGCCCGGGTACTATTATGTGCAGAATCCCCAGAGCATCTGTCACACCCAGATCAACCCTGTGACCATCGTCCAGAGCAAGACGACGCTTTTTCCCTACTATAAGGAGCTGTTTGAAGCCCTGGGAATCTACGAGGAAAACCGGGTCGAAATCTACAAATATCTGGTGGAAATGTCCGAGAGTATCTTTTCCACCGGCCCTCTGAAAAAGGCCGTTACCGAGGTCAGAGAGATGTTCCGGGATATTCTGCCCGACGGCGTCTCGGACCCCGACAAGGCCCTTAAATCCCCGTCCGACGACAAGCCGGATGCACAATAAATGCTTAAGGCAATAAACCGCCGCCGGAGCCCAGAGCCCGGCGGCGGTTTTTGCTCTCAAAAAGGTTTTAGCAGCCGATGGCAGCGCACTTCTTGGCCAGCCAGTCCCGCTCCTCTTCGGTCAGGCGGGGGGCCAGCTTCTCGAAGACCTGGCGGTGATAGTGGTTCAGCCAGTCGATCTGCTCGCCGCTCAGCACGCCGGGCACGATGGGGCTGGTGTCGATGGGCACAAAGGTCACCGGCTCAAAGGCCAGGAAGGTGCCGTACTGGTTGACCTCTTTCTGGTAGCACTCCAGCTCGTTCTCGATCCGGATGCCCACCTGGCCGCCCTCGTAGACGCCGGGTTCGTCGGTGATGATCATGCCGGGCACAAAGACCACCTGGTTCCGCCCGTTGAGAGAGTGGGGCCCTTCGTGGACGTTGCCCACAAAACTTACGCTGTGGCCGGTGCCGCAGCGGTAGTTGATCAGGTGCCGCCAGAGGGGTTCCCGGGCCAGGGTGTCCAGCATCTGGCCGGTGCAGTAGTTCAGCCAGACCGCCCGGGCAATGTCGATGTGGCTCTGGAGGGTCCAGGTGTAGAACAGCCGCTCTTCCTCGGTCAGCTCGCCCAGAGGATAGGTGCGGGTGATGTCGGTGGTGCCGTCCAGATAGGTGCCGCCACAGTCCACCAGCAAAAAGCCCTTGGGCTGGAGTTTTGCGTGGTTGGCCTCGGTGGCGTGGTAGTGCATCATGGCGGCGTTGGGGCCGTAGGCGGCAATGGTGCCGAAGCTCTCCACCAGGAACTTGTCCTGCTGGCTGCGGTATTTGTGGAGGATCTCGTCCACCGTCAGCTCGGTCAGCTCCTCGCCGGAGGCCATCCGCTCCTCCAGCTCCTTCTGGAACCGGACCATGGCCACGCCGTCCCGGATGTGAGCCTCCCGCAGGTGGGCAAGCTCGGTGGGATTCTTGACCCCCTTAAAGGCCAGCAGAGGGTCGTCCAGATCCTTAACGGTCAGGACGGGGTTTTCGCTCAGGGTCTTGTAGACGGCGTAGTTCACCGAAGCGGGGTCGGCCAGGACGGTCTGGGGCTCGGTCTGGGCGGCCAGGAATTCCAGAACGTCGTCATAGCCCGCCAGGGTGACCCCGTTTTCGGCCAGTTCGGCGGCGGCCTCGGGGGCCAGACGGCTGGAATTGATGAACAGGACCGCCTTGTCCATGGTCACATAGCAGTAGGCCATGGCGTAGGGGGTGCAGTTGATGTCCATGGCCCGCAGGTTCAAAAGCCAGGCCAGGTTGTCCAGTTTGCCGCAGAGCTGGGCGGTGCAGCCCAGTTCGGTCAGCTTTTTCCGCAGCTGATCCAGCTTTTCGGCGGGGGTGAACCCGGCGTACTCGGCGCTCAGCAGCCAGGCGGGGGTGGCGGGCAGGGCCGGCCGGCCCTCGGTCCAGAGCTCGTCCTCCAGGTTCAGGGTCTTGATCCCAGCGCCCTTTTTCTCCAGAGCTTTCTGGAGGCCCCGCACCAGCCCGCAGGAGGCGGTCAGGCCGCAGAGGCCCAGCATCTGGCCCTCCGACAGGGCGTCGGCGCAGTATTCTTCCACAGTGGGGACACCGGGCTCAGCCATCTTCTGGAGCTGGATCTCCGACCCGGCCAGCTCTTTCTCGGCCTGGACGAAGAACCGCCCGTCGGCCCAGAGGGCACTGCCCGTCCGGGTGACCACCAGGGTGGAGTTCTCCCCGGTAAAGCCGGAGAAATACTCCCGGGAATTGTAGTGGGTGGGCAGGTACTCGCTGGAATGGGGGTCCCCGGTGGGGATCAGATAGGCCTCGCACCCCTGGGCCAGCATGGCTGCCCGCAGAGCCGCGATCCGCTCGTTGACGGTAGACATAATATAAAACCTTCTTTCCAAACGCTTTTGCCGGGAAAAACGCCCGGCGGCGGTGGTTTGCATCCTCTCTATTGTAGCATTCCGGCGCAGAGATTGCAATTACCCCGCCCCGGGTGTTTCGACTTGACAATATGTATTGTGTGTATTATACTAAGTAATACAAAGAACACATACCAAGGGAGGCGAAAGCATGCTGTTTGAGCTGGATTTTCAGAGCCCGGTGCCCATCTACAAGCAGATCCGGGACCAGGTGGTGCTGGCGGTGGCCGAGGGGCGGCTGCTCCCGGGGGAGAGGCTGCCCGCCATCCGCACCCTGGCGGAGGACGCAGGGGTCAACAACATGACGGTGAGCAAAGCCTACCAGCTGCTCAAGTCGGAGGGGTATCTGGTCACCGACCGGCGGAGCGGGGCGGTGGTCTGCCGGCCCTCCGCCCCCGCCGGGCTGGACGAGGACCAGCTGGCCCGGCTGCGGATGCTGGCCGGGGAGGCCAAGCTCGCGGGCCTGAGCCGGGCGGAGTTTGAAGCCCTGTGCGGCTCGCTCTACCATGAAACGGAGGGATAACGATGATGATGTCGATTATCATGGCAATCTGTCTTTTGCCCATTCTGATTATGATTTATGTCATGGAGCGGAACGAGGCCAAACCCAAAAAGGGGATGATCCTGGGGGTGACTCTGCCCCCCGAGGGTCAGACCCTGCCCGAGGTGGAGGGGATTGTGGCCCGGTTCAAGCGTCAGCTGGCTCTGTTCTGCCTGGTCTGCGCCGCAGCGGCAGTGCCGGTCTTTTTCATCGACGGAGAGATCGCCGGCCTGACGGGATGGATGGTTTGGATGGTGGCGGCCATCTGCCTGCCCATGCTCCCCCATATTCTGGCAAACCGGGCCCTCAAGGCCCTGAAAAAGCAGCGCGGCTGGCAGGCGGCGGGCACCGTCCGCCGGATTGTGGATACCAAGGCGGACGCGGCTTCCCTGCCCCGGCCCATCGACAACCGGATGCTGGCGGCGGCCCTGGTGGTCTGTCTGCTGCCGTTGCTGCTGCTTTTCTTCTTCGAGGATGCGGGGCTGCGGTGGAGCCTCTTTTTCCTCTGCCTGTGTGATACCGCCTGCCTGCTGATCATCTGGGCCTGCGGGCGGTGGATGTTCCGCCGCCGGGCCGACATGGTCAGCGGGGACACCGCCCTCAACCAGACCCTTTTGCGGGTGCGGCGGCTCTATTGGGATCGCTGCTGGATCGTCAACCTCTGGGCCATTGCCGCACTCAACTGCCTGATCGGGATCAATATGCTCTGGCCGGTGGAATGGCTGATGTTTTTGATGATCGTGGGCTTCAATTTCTTTTTGATCGGAGTCTGCCTCTGGACTGAGCTGGGTACCCGCCGGGCCCAGGAGCGGCTGACCAGCGGGGTGGAAATCATCGCCGACGAGGACGACCGCTGGATCTGGGGCATCTTTTACTATGACCCCTCCGACCGGCGCCTGATGGTCGCCAAGCGGGTGGGCATCGGCACCACCATGAATCTGGGCCGCCCGGTGGGGATGATTCTGGGGGTTCTGAGCGCCCTGGTGCTGGTGGGCTGCGTCTTCATCGGGCCCATCCTGGGCGGGATGTACAATAAGCCTCTGGGCCTGACGATCAGCGACCCTTATTTTGTCGCCTCTCTGGGAGAAAAACCCAAATACGCCCTGCCCCTGGATGAGATCACCAGCGTGGAACTGCGGGACACCCTGCCCTCGGCCTACCGGACCTTCGGTGTAGGGATGGAAACCTATTTGCAGGGCACCTTCTCGGTGGAGGGGGACGGCTCCTGCCAGCTGAATCTGGACCCCACCCAGCCGCCTTTCCTCCGGGTGGAGACCGAAACCGGCACCTACTGGTTCAATGCCGAAACCCCCGACGAGACCCGGGCCGCCGCCCAGGAGCTGGAAACCCGGCTGGGCCTCTGAACAGGCCATAAAAAAGTTACAGATTTTTCCGGGAAAAGACTGGTTCGGCCATTGACAGCCTTGTTATAATAATAGATGTACAAAAGTATCGGCGGGCGCCAGACGCCCGCCCTGGGAATCAGAAAACGAGGCTATCCAGTATGACAAAAATTGATATTTTTTCCGGCTTTCTGGGCGCTGGCAAGACCACGCTCATCAAGAAGCTGATTCAGGAATCCTTCGGCGGCCAGAAAGTGGTGCTGATTGAGAACGAGTTCGGCGAGATCGGCATTGACGGCGGCTTTTTGCAGGAGTCCGGCATCCAGATCAACGAGCTGAACGCCGGCTGCATCTGCTGCTCCCTGGTGGGCGACTTCCGTGAGGCCCTCAAGAAGGTTGTGGCCGAGTATCACCCCGACCGCATCCTCATCGAGCCCTCCGGCGTGGGCAAGCTGTCCGACGTCACCCGCGCCGTGGAAGGCGTGGCCGAGACCCTGGACGTGGAACTGTCCAGCTTTGTGACGGTGGCCGACGTCAACAAGGTCAAGATGTATATGAAGAACTTCGGCGAGTTCTACGACGATCAGATCAGCCACGCCAGCTGCATCCTGCTCAGCCGTACCCAGACCGCCAGCGAGGACAAGGTGGCCGCCGCAGTGGCTCTCCTGCGGGAGAAGAACCCCACCGCCACCATCGTCACCACCCCTTGGGAGCAGCTGACCGGCGCACAGATCCTGTCCGCCATGTCCCAGAAGCACGACTTTGTGGCCGAGCTGCTGGCTCTGGCTGCCCAGGCCAATGCCGAGCACCATCATCACGACGAGGAAGAGCACGACCACGAGGGCCATTGTTGCCACCATCACCACGATGAGGAGGAGCATGACCACGAGGGCCACTGCTGCCACCATCATCACGATGAGGAGGAGCATGACCACGAGGGCCACTGCTGCCACCATCACCACGATGAGGAGGAGCACGACCACGAGGGCCATTGCTGCCATCACCACCACGAGGAAGAGGAGCACCACCACCATTACGACGAGAATGGCGTGTGCAGCTGCGGACATCATCACCACGACCATGACGCCGACGAGGTGTTCACCAGCTGGGGCGTGGAGACGGCCCGCAAGTTCTCTAAGGCCGACATCGAGGCTGCTCTGACTGAGCTGGACAGCGGCAAGTACGGCATGATCCTCCGTTCCAAGGGCATCGTGGACGGCGGCGCCGAGGGCTGGCTGGAGTTCGACTACGTGCCCGGCGAGTGGGAGGTTCGCTCCCGCGGGGCCGACGTGGGCGGCAAGCTGGTGGTCATCGGCTCCAAGATGGACGAGAAAGCCATCGCGGCCCTCTTTGGCTGCTAAGCCCGGCAAAGGAGATTCCGCAGTATGGCAAAAGAAATTCCGGTTTACCTGTTTGTGGGCTTCCTCGAGAGCGGCAAGACCACCTTTATCCAGGAAACCTTTGAGGACCCCAATTTTGACTCGGGCGACAACACCCTGCTCCTGATCTGCGAGGAGGGCGAGGTGGAGTACGAGCCCAGGAAGTTCGCCTTCCCCGGCACCACCGTGGTAACCATCGAGGATAAAGCCGAGCTCAACCCCCAGAACCTGGAGCGGCTGGAGCGGGAATCCGGCGCGGGCCGGGTGGTCATCGAGTACAACGGCATGTGGCTGCTCCAGGAGCTGGCCGAGGCCCTGCCCCAGAACTGGATTGTCTACCAGTGCATCGCCACCGCCGACGGCACCACCGCCCTGACCTACGCCCGGGACAACGCTATGCGCAGCCTGCTGCTGGACAAGATCGCCCGCAGCGAGCTGATCGTCTTTAACCGGGCTGAGGCCGTCAACAACGACGCCGCCCGCACTGAGCTGCACAAGCTGGTGCGCCAGGCCTCCCGCAAGTGCGATATCGCCTACGAGTTCGCCGACGGCAGCGTGGCCTACGACGATATCCCCGATCCCCTGCCCTTCGACCTCAATGCTCCGGTCATCGAGATTGGGGACGACGATTTCGGCATCTGGTATATGGACTGCCAGGACGAGCCCGAAAAGTACACTGGCAAGACGGTTAAGTTCCTGGCCCAGGTTTGCCAGACCAGCCGGGCGGGCAAAAACAGCTTTGTGCCGGGCCGGTTCGCCATGACCTGCTGTGTGCAGGATATCCAGTTTGTTGGGTTCCCCTGCGTGTACGACGGCTACAAGGCCCTGGAACAGAGGGCCTGGGTGGTGGTGACCGCCAAGGTCAATTATAAGTTCCACAACATCTATCGGGGCAAAGGCCCCGTCCTCACCGCCCTGTCGGTGGAGCCGGGCCAGAAACCCCTGAGCGATGTAGTCACCTTCTCTTAAATCAACAAACAGGAGGCTATGCAGATGACTGGTTTATTCCGTATTCTGGGCGCGGCGGTGGCCGTGGCCGCCGTGGGCGCTGCCGTCGTTGCAGTGTCCAAACTGCTGGAAAAGGACGACCCCATCGAGGTCTTTGAGACCGAGTTCCCCGAAGAGCCCGAAAACGCCGAGGACGATCCCGCGGTTGCCGCCGAGACGGCTGCAGCCTACGCCGAGGCCACCGCTGCCGCAGCACAAGCTGAGGCTGCCCAGGCCGAAGCTGCCGTGAAGGAAGAAGAGCCCGCCGCCGAGACAGAGACTGCCGCCCCAGAGGTTAAGGAAGAGGCCCCTGCTGAGGAGGCCCCCGAGGCTCCCGCCCAGCCGGAACCCAAAAAGGCCCCGGCCAAGAAGTCCCGCAGCAAAAAGGCTGCCGCCCCCGCTGAGGAAGCCAACGTGAACCCGGTGGAGGCTGGCCCTGCCGTGGCCCCCAAGGACGAAAACGGCAAGTTTGATCCCACCCAGATCGCCGCACAGGAAGATTTCGGCGATTGGGAGGAACAGGGCTGCAAGGGCTGAGTATATTACGCCATCCGATCCCCCAAGGGGCGGCACAGCGAGAGGCTGTGCCGCCTCTTTTTTGCGTCAGACGGTTTTTTCTTGACGCAGAAAGGATTTTATATTACCATAAACCTGTCAAAATAGGTCGAATAATGGCGAACCGTGCCGAGGGCTCTGCCCTGCGGGCGCCGACCAAAGGGGGCAGGAGGATGCAGCAAATCACAAGGCGGAGCTTTCTCTGGGGTGTGGCCGTCGCTGCGGCTGCTGTTCTGGCGGGATGCGGTTCCGCCAGCCAGCCGCCCCCGGAAGAACCCACAGACCCGGAGGAATTTGAGCCCCAGACCAAGACGCTGACTGTGTCGGAGGGCCAGAGCCTGACCGTGACCGTTGCAGGCTTCTCGGTGGGGATGGACGACCGGGCGGTGCTGTCTTTGAAACTGCACAACGAACTGGGCCGGGAAATTACCCTGTCGGATTCCACTGGCGACGGGGTGCTGACCGTCAGCGCCAGGGCGGACGGCAGCCCCGCGCAGATTCTGCCCTTTGGCCTTTTGGGCCAGGCCATCCCGGCGAGCGAGGTCAAAGAAGGGGTTCTCGGCTTTCCTGTCCCTGCGTCTTTCGATGAGGTGGAGCTGACCTTTTCCCTTCAGGCCGAGGGGAAAACCCAGAGCCTCCTGTTTGAATTGTGAGTCTCTCATAAAGCGAGCGGCGCAGATTTTTCTGTGCCGCTCGCTTTAGTGTATGGATCATTTCTTTTGTTTTTTTCGATAAGAGAGAAAATCAATGTACTCCTGCACCTGGGCCAGATCCTCAGGGGTGAAATCCGCTGGCAACTTTAAGGAGAACGGTGGCGTGCGGCAGAGTGTCGGCTCTCGGACCAGACCCATTAGATAATCCAGTGAAACACCGAAATACTG
>HHCFC01400__coassemble_1252_pt1 | contig 42352 bp, 37 predicted proteins | sample HHCFC01400__metabat2_high_PE_029 | metagenome-assembled genome bin HHCFC01400
CCCCCGAGAAGGGACACAGCCTATCCAGCTTATAGTGTATCCCCTTTTCGGTTGACAATCCGGGCTGAACCTTTATAATGAAAAGAGAGTATCGTCTGAACAAAGAGGAGCGAGAATGTTATGAAAACCCAAGCTTTAAAAGGAATGCGGGATCTTCTGCCTGCCGAGCAGAGCCTGCGCGATTATATTCAGGGCAAAATTCTGGAAACCTACCGTGCCGCCGGTTTTGAGCGGATCTCCACCCCCATGCTGGAGGATATGGAAAACCTGGACAAATCTGAGGGCGGCGACAACCTGAACCTGATTTTTAAGGTTATGAAGCGGGGCGAAAAGCTCACCGCGGCTCTGGCCTCCGGCGACCCCAAGGAGCTGTCCGACATGGGTCTGCGCTACGACCTGACCCTGCCCCTCTCCCGCTACTACGCCGCCAACCGCAACGAACTGCCCAACCCCTTCAAGGTCATCCAGACCGACCGGGTGTTCCGGGCGGAGCGCCCCCAGAAGGGCCGCCTGCGGGAGTTTGTCCAGTGCGACATTGACATTCTGGGCGACTCTTCCCCCAATGCAGAGGTGGAGCTGATCGACGTGACCACCCGGGCCCTGCTCAACATCGGGTTCACCGGATTCACTGTCAACATCAACGACCGGCGCATCCTCCGGGGGATGCTGGAGAGCATGGGTTTTGCCCCCGAGACCCTGGACTCGGTCTGCATTACCTTTGATAAGATGGACAAGATCGGCGCCGAGGGGGTCCGGGCCGAGCTGACCGAGAAACAGCTGCCCGCTGAGGCCATCAACGCCCTGTCCGACTTCATCGCCGCCGGGGATGTCACCCTGGACGCCGTGGCCGCCCGCTGCGCCGACCCGGCCATCGCCGACGATCTGAAATACGTTCTTTCCACCGCCAGCGCCCTGGCCGCTGGGCGGTATGCCGTGGCCTACTGCCCCAGCCTGGTCCGGGGCCAGGGCTACTACACCGGCATGGTGTTTGAGGTCACCTGCCCCCAGTTCGCAGGGGCTGTGGCCGGCGGCGGCCGCTACGACAACATGGTGGGCAAATTCATCGGCCAGCAGGTGCCGGCGGTGGGTTTCTCCATCGGCTTTGAGCGGGTCTGCGGCATCCTGCTGGAGCAGGGTTACCAGATCCCCGGCGCAAAGGCCAAGCTGGCTCTGCTCTACCAGAAGGGGGACGACTTCGCTGCCGTCCTCCATCAGGCGGAGGCCCTGCGGGAGCAGTACAATGTCACCGTCCTTGCCCAGGGCAAAAAGCTGGGCAAACAGCTGGGTCAGCTGGAGGCTGCCGGCTTTGTGGGCGCAGCCTTCGCGGGCAAAGAGGAGATCAAGCTGTTCAGCGAGCGGAACTGAGCAGGCGCTCCCCAGTCTTAAATAAAAAATCCGGCCGGGTCTTCTGCGGTAAACAGGCAGAGGGCCCGGCCCTTTTTGACGGCAGAGCCAACAGGGCCGGTTGCACTTTTTTGTAAAAGTTTTATAATTTTTATTGTTTTTCGGGATAAGTATTGCGCAATCATCCGAGATATGTTATCTTAGGGCCACACAACCAAGGATCCGTTGGGTTTGCATGAGAAATCTAAAAACGCAGGGCATTCCATTGTGCAGGGGTGTCGTGCGTTTTTGTCATACTGAGGGGCAGCGGCCCGTCCCCCACCCCGACGCATCAATTATCACCCTCGACAGGAGGTAGCAGAGACCATGCCGAAATACATTCTTTCGCTGGACCAGGGTACCACCAGCTCCCGGGCCATCCTGTTCGACGAGAATCAGAACATCGTCGCCGTCAGCCAGAAGGAATTCACCCAGATCTACCCCAAAGAGGGCTGGGTGGAGCACAACCCCATGGAGATCTGGTCCTCCCAGTATGCGGTGATGATGGAGGTGGTCGCCCAGAGCGGCATCCGGGCCGAGGATCTGGCCGCCATTGGCATCACCAACCAGCGGGAGACCACCATCGTCTGGGACAAGGCCACCGGTACCCCCATCTACAACGCCATCGTCTGGCAGTGCCGCCGGACCGCCGATCTGGTGGACCAGCTGGTGGCCCAGGGGCTGAGCGATTACATCAAAGCCACCACCGGCCTTCTGCCCGACGCCTACTTCTCCGCCACCAAGATCCGCTGGATTCTGGACCACGTGGAGGGGGCCCAGGCCCGGGCCGAGCGGGGCGAACTGCTCTTCGGCACGGTGGATACCTGGCTGCTCTGGAAGCTGACCGGCGGCGCGGTGCACATCACCGATGCCACCAACGCCTCCCGCACCATGCTTTATGACATCCACAAGCTGGACTGGGACGACACCCTGCTCAAAGCCCTGAACATTCCCCGGGCGATGCTGCCGGAGGTCCGTTCTTCCAGCGAAATTTACGGCCATACCGAGATTCTGGGAGTCCAGGTGCCCATCGCGGGCATCGCAGGCGACCAGCAGGCCGCTCTCTTCGGCCAGACCTGTTTTGCCCCCGGCGAGGCCAAAAACACCTACGGCACCGGCTGCTTCTTGCTGATGAACACCGGCGATAAACCCTGTGTCAGCCAGAACGGCCTGGTCACCACCATTGCCATCGGGCTGAACGGCAAGGTCCAGTATGCGCTGGAAGGCTCCGTCTTTGTGGGCGGCGCCGTGATCCAGTGGCTGCGGGACGAGATGCGTTTCTTCAACGAGAGCCGGGATGCCGAATACTACGCCCAAAAGGTCAAGGACAACGGCGGCGTCTATCTGGTGCCCGCCTTTACCGGTTTGGGCGCTCCCAACTGGGACATGTACGCCCGGGGCTGCATCGTGGGCATCACCCGCGGCACCCGGCGGGAACATATCATCCGGGCCGCGCAGGAATCCATCGCCTATCAGGTGGCGGATCTTGTCCGGGCCATGGAGAACGACACGGGACTCACCCTCACCTCCCTCAAAGCCGACGGCGGCGCCAGCCGGGACAGCTTTTTGATGCAGTTCCAGGCCGATGTCATCGGCTGCAAGGTGCGCCGCCCCGCCATCCGGGAGACTACCGCCCTGGGCGCTGCCTATCTGGCGGGCCTGGCCGTAGGGGTCTGGCACAGTCTGGAAGAACTCAGCCAACTGTTGGAGTGCGACATCGTCTATGAGCCCCGGATGGATTCCGCCCAGCGGGAAGAGCTGCTGCATGGCTGGCACAAGGCCGTCCAGCGCAGCCTCGGCTGGGCCCGGAACGACTGATTTTGCTTTCCTCTCTCTCTTTTCTCTCTCAAATGGCAGCGCCGTCTCCTCTTCTTTTGGAAGAGGGGGCGGCGCTGCTGTTTTATGATTCAGATAAGAGCCCGGTTTACCGCCGGGCGTGGGACTCGCTGGTGGGGATCAGCCCGCAGAACACACACTCCGCCTTGGTGGAAAGGCGGGTGTCCTTATGGTAGCAGCCGAAAAACCACCGGTCGTAGGTGAGTTTGAGCAGCAGCCGGTCGAGAAATTCGTGCAGGCGGTTGGTCTGGCCCTGTTTCAGGGCGGTAAAATCCAAAAATTTGGTTGGTGCGTCGTGGGTCAGCACATAATCTACCTGATAGCCGTTGGCGGCGGCGTTGGCCTCGCAGCGGGCGCACTCGGCCTCGGAGGGCATCTCTTGGGGCCACCAGTTGACCCCGGTTTCCCGCTCCTCTTTGTCGGGGCTCTCTCCCCCGCCGAAGCAGAGATACCGTTTTCCCTCCAGTTCCAGCACGCTGCCCCGGCAGACGTGGTAGAGATTGCCCCCCAGGGGCTGCACCAGCCCGCCAAACTTTTCCTCAGTGGGGTATGCGGCCAGCAGATCGTAATTCTCGTGGGTTCCATCCAAAAACAGGATGGTATAGCGGCGCTTCTGGAGCCACTTGAGGTGAGCGGCCTCTTTCTTGCTGCCGTCCCAGACAAAGCCGAAATCCCCCAGGACGATCACCGTATCTTTTTTGCTCAGCCAGCGCAGCCGGCCGTGCTTGAACCGCTCCAGATCCCCGTGGGTATCCCCTGTAATATAAACCATCGCGCTCTCTCCCCGCCGGTTTGTGAAACCCGGCAAAGGCCTTGTCACCTTCCGGCAAACCTGTTATTATAATAGAATCAATGATGGCAGTCTGTGTTCTGCGCCCCGGTTCGGGGACCAAACCGCCGAATATCAGCTTTATTTTATATCGTTTTGAAGGAAATGTCCACATGAAAAGGTTTCTTGCACTGGTTCTCTCCCTCGCGGTTCTCGTTGGATGCCTGGCGCTGCCCGCCGGGGCCATTGGCTACGACCCCAGCACCTACTATCAGGTCCAGGCCTCCAGCGCCTACATCGTCAACACCGACACCAATATTATCGTCTACGAGAAAAACAGCACCGAACAGGTCTACGCCGGCGGCCTGACCAAGCTAATGTGCGCCGCTCTGGTGCTCACCAACTACGGCGACCAGCTGGACAGTTATACCTTCCAGATGCCTTTTGCCATCTCGGACTACGTCTACGGCACCGACAACGCCGACATGCGCTCGGGCGAGACCTTCACCCTGCGGGAGGCCCTTTACGCCATGCTGCTGCGGAACGCCAACGATGCTGCCATGGGCATGGCCTATCAGCTGTCGGGGAACGATCTTTCCGGCTGGGTCAGCCAGATGAACAGCCTCTCCCAGCAGATCGGCACCACCGCCAGCACCTGGACCGACGCCTGCGGCCTGGATCCGGGCAACACCACCAATGCGGTGGATATGTATCTGATCCTGCGGTATCTGATGGGATTCGACGCTTTTGTCCAGATTGCAGGGTCCGCCAGCTTTGAGATGCCCGCCAAGGAGAAGCACTCCAAATCCTTTATTCTGACCAATCAGAACGTCGCTCTGAACAAGTCCGCCGGAGGCAAGTTCTACCGCTCCGAGATGCGGGGCGGCATGTGCGACGTGATGGCCTATAAAAACGACACCGGCACCCAGAGTTATGTCTCCTGGGCTTCCAGCGACGGCGAAACCTATATCTTCTGCGTCATGGGCAGCCCGGACAGCTGCGACGACTACGGCTACTCCAACCGGCGCCCGGCCCTTTGCGAAACCACCAAGTTAATCGACTGGGTCTACGACAACTTCTCGATTCAGGCAGCTCTGGACACCGACCTGGCCCTGGCCGAGATCCCGGTGAAATACTCTTCGGATACCGACACCCTGATGCTCTACCCGGACGACAACATGATGACCATTCTGCCCTCGTCCAGCGACAGCACCGTGACCCAAAAGTTTTTCCACCTGCCGGAATACGTCTGCGCCCCCATCCAGAAGGGGGACATCGTGGGCACGGTGGAACTCAAGCTGGCGGGCGAAACCATCGGCAGCGTGAACCTGATTGCCGGACAGGATGTGAGCCGGAACGGCCTTCTGTACGCGGCGGCCAAGTTCCAGGATTTTCTGGGCAGCCTCTATCTGCGGGTGGTCATCCTGCTGAGCCTGCTTTGCCTGGGCATCTACGGCATCTGGCGGCTGCAATACGCCTTCCACCACCGGAGCGGCGGCCGAAAGATTCGCCGACACTGATCTCTTTTATAACCATAAAAAGCTCCCCTTCGGCTTTCGGGCCAAAGGGGAGCTTTTTATCATTTCACTTGATGTCCAGCTCAGGGGGCACGTCGATCTCGTCCGAGACATACTTGCCGTTTTTCTTGCGCTGGCGCACACACTCGGTGAGCAGATACTCAATCTGCCCGTTCACCGATCGGAAATCGTCCTCCGCCCAGGCGGCCAGGGCGTCGTACAGTTTCGCGGAGAGGCGGAGGGGAATCTGCTTTTTGGGTTCAGCCATCAGTACAGGCTGCCGGAGTTCACCACCGGCTGGGCGTCGTGGTTGCCGCAGAGCACCACCAACAGGTTCGAGACCATCGCCGCCTTGCGCTCGTCGTCCAGCTCCACCACTTTATTCTCGTTCAGACGTTCCAGAGCCATCTCCACCATGCCCACGGCACCATCCACAATCATCTTGCGGGCGTCGATGATGGCCGACGCCTGCTGACGCTGAAGCATCACCGCGGCGATCTCGGGAGCATAGGCCAGGTAAGTAATCCGGGCCTCCAGAATTTCCAGACCGGCGTCCTGGACGCTCGCCTGGATCTCCTGGCGAATCCGCTCGGCCACCACCTCGCTGGACCCCCGCAGGCTGCCGTCGTCGGCCTGGCCGTCACCGGTGGTATCCACGTTTGGGGCTACGTCGTAGGGGTAGATCCGCACCACGTTCCGCAGGGCGCTGTCGCACTGGAGGGAGAGATACTCCTTATAGTTATCCACGTTAAAGACCGCCTTGGCGGTGTCGGTCACCCGCCAGATCACCGCGATGCCGATCTCCACCGGGTTGCCCAGGCAGTCGTTGATCTTCTGCCGGGCGTTGTTCAGGGTCATGATCTTAAGAGAGATTTTCCGGCTGGCTGCCTCCTGGGCTGCCTGGGCGTTCTGGGCCTTGTTGTTGATCAGGGCGGCCACCGCGTTGTTATTGCTGACGTCGCCGCTCTGGCTCAGCCGGGTGCCCGCCGCCGGGTTCACTGCGGCGCAGAAGGGATTGACCCAGTAGAAGCCCTCCCCTTTCAGGGTGCCGATGTAATCGCCGAAGAGGGTCAGGACCAGGGCCTCCTGGGGTTTCAGGACCTTCAGGCCGCAGAGGGGAATCCAGCCCAGAACCAAAATCACCAGACCCAGAATAAAGAGGGGCCAATTGGGTTCAAGATCGCTGTGGGGGGTGGGCCGGGTGCCGAAAAGCTGGAAGCTCAGGAATACCAGCACACCGCCCAGCAGCCAGACCAACAGGATCAGGCAAAGGGCCGCCAGGCCGTTCTTTTTGGTTTGGAGAAGTTTTTCACTCATATTCTTGTCATGGTTGACAACAGGAACAGATTCGCTCATACAAGATACCTCCTTTAAGGCTAGAGCGTTCTATTTGATATCAAAATCATATCATTTTATCTTTTGTTTGTCAAGGGCTTTCTCTTGTGCCGGGGGACGTTCCTTTATATAATAGAAACCAAAGAAGAGAACCCTACTTTTGGGAGGAATCCGCCATGGAAAACCGCTTCGAGACTTTTTCCGGCTCCATTGTGCAGCTGAACCGCTGCCTGCAAAAAATCAAAGACCTGGAGATGCGCCGGCTGGGCCTGCGGGCCAACCACGCCATGTGCCTGTACTATCTGGGCCGCCACCCTGAGGGGCTGACCGCCACCCAGCTGACCGATCTGTGCCGGGAGGACAAGGCCGCCATCAGCCGAACCCTGGCTCAGCTGGCCGAAAAAGATCTGGTTTGCTGCCCGGCCTCCGACGGAAAACGCAGCTACCGGGCCCCCTACTACCTGACCAGCCAGGGGCAGGCCCTGGTCCAGAAGATCAACGATCGGGCCGAGTACGCCCTCTCCACCGGGGGCCAGGGACTCACCGACGCCCAGCGCACCGCTTTTTACGAGGCTATGGAGGTAATTCTGGGGAACCTGGAAGAATATCTGGAACAAAACCGGGAACCGGCAGAGGATGATTGTTGATTTATCAACAAGTCCGTGTTATAATGCGGAAAGTTGATTTTTCAACAATGCTCTGCGCCGGGTGACCCGCCTGTTTTGGGCTGCCGTGCACAGACCCAAATACAGGAACAAAAGGAGAACCCGGTTTTATGACCCAAACAAAAACCCGCAAACGGCTTTTGACCGCCCTGGGCGTGCTGATCGCCCTGGTGGTGCTGGCCGCCGCCGGCATTTTCTGCCTCTGGGGGGATGAGATCCGTTCCCTCGCTTCCATCCGTCAGATCGCCGTCAGCAACGACGACCACAACGACGGCTATGTCTACGAGATGCAGATTGTGGGCGGCTACGATTTCGACGAGTTTCTGGCCTCGGGGGGCGCTTCTTCGGACGCCGAGCTGATTTCCTTCGTGACCCAGAGCATTACCAAGGGGCTGATCCCCATGACCATCAACAGCAAGGAGATCGCCTGCTCTTCCTTCACCGCCGAGACGGCGGAGGGCGACCGGCTGTTCGCCCGGAACTACGACTTTGACAAAACCAACACCTGCATCGTCTACACCAACCCCGGTGACGGCCGCCACGCTTCGGTCTCCACCATTGACCTGCAATTCATTGGCATCGATCCCGACACCGGCCTCACCAGCCTGTCGGACAAGCTGCTCTGCCTGGCGGCCCCCTTCATCCCCCTGGACGGTGTCAACGACGCAGGCCTGAGCTGCGGCATCTATATGTCCTACCAGGGCGGTGAAAAGACGGTGGCCACCGACCAGCAGACCGAGAAGCCCGACCTGACCTCCACCACCATGCTGCGGATGATTCTGGACTACGCCTCCACCGTGGACGAGGCCATCGCCCTGGTGGAGCAGTACGATCTGCACGACTCCGCCGGGACCTCTTATCACTACATGATCGCCGATGCCAACGGCGACAGCGCTGTTCTGGAGTGGGTGGGCGAGACCGACGCCACCGACAACGACGGCTCGGCCCGAGTGCTGAACGTCATCCGCAACACCGACGCGGCCAACCTGGCCGACACCGGCACCGATGCTTACCAGTGCGTCACCAACTACATCCTGACCCCCGGCTACTACGCCGAGGGCGAGGACCGGGGCGGCGCCGACCGCTACGACCACCTGAACGCCGCCCTGAATGCCACCGGGGGCCTGGTGGAGGACGACCAGGCCGCCATGGACCTGCTGGCCCAGGTGGGCCGCCGGGGCTGGGTGGTGGACGGCGACCACACCCAGGGTACTACCGTTCACAGCGTGGTCTACAACCTGACCGACTGCACCGCCCTGTGGGTGGGCAACGAGCACTACGGCGAAGAGGCTTATACCTTCCAGCTGGCGATGCCGTAACCGGCGCCGCCCTTCCCCAATCAGCGGGAATACAGCAAGAGAGGGCGCTCCCCAGGCGGGGGGCGCCCTCTTTCCTTTTTGGCAGGGATTGACAAAAGGGGGTCCGGCGTAGTATCATCAGAACGATATGGGCATTTGAGTGCCGCCGGTTCCGGTTCGGGCCGGCGGAGAATAGTGAATCCGGTCAGAATCCGGAACGGTACCGCCACTGTATGCGCGGAGGCCGTGCACGCGGCGAAAGCCAGTCATTGGGGGCAGCGCCCCTGAGAAGGCAGTGCACCGGCTGAGGAGGCGCGAGTCAGGAGACCTGCTTGAATGAAAGAGCTTATCGCCCCCGTGTTTTGGGGCAATGGGCTGTTTTTGTGCAGAAATCGGGCTGAGGCTGTCTGGAAACAGAGGCCGCGGCTTTTTCTTTTGTACCAAAAATTCAACGCAGCGGCGGTCCGGGCCCTGGCTTTGGCCGGAAAAGGCCCAACACACCCATCAACCTATGGAGGAATCTCAATGAAACGTTGCGTTGCACTTTGTCTTTCGCTGGCGCTGTCCCTCGGCATCCTGAGCGGCTGCGCCCAGCCGGCGGCCTCGTCTGCGGCCCAGAGCCAGGCGACGGCTTCTTCCACCGCAGCCTCGGCCCCCGCAGAAGATCTGCTGGGGAACGGCTGGGCGGTGGAGAGCAGCATGGAGCTGCAGTACGCCACCCAGTTTTCGGTGGATTATTTCGAGGGGGGCTACAAGCTGCTGAGCCTCTCCAACGGCGACCGGTTCCTGGTGGTGCCGGAAGGGGCCAGCCTGCCCGAGGGGATCGACCCGGACATCGTCCCTCTCTATCAGCCGCTGGATAATCTTTACCTGGCCGCTTCTTCGGCCATGAGCCTCTTTGACTCCCTGGGCCACGCGGACAAGATCCGCCTGTCCAGCACCAAGGAGACCAGCTGGTACATCGACTCCGCCAAGCAGGCCATGGCCGACGGCCAGATGGTTTATGTGGGCGCCTACAACGAGCCGGACTACGAAATGCTGGTGAACGCCGGCTGCCCCCTGGCCGTGGAGTCCCGTATGATCGACGAGGCCTCGGAGGTCAAGAGCAAGCTGGAAGAGCTGGGCATCGCCGTTCTGACCGACCAGTCCAGCCTGGAAAAGCACCCTCTGGGCCGCTCCGAGTGGATCCGGTTCTACGCCGCCCTCTTTAACGAGGAGGAAAAGGCCGCCGAGCTCTTCCAGCAGCAGGTGGATTTCCTGAACGAGGTCGCCAGCGCCGAGGCCACCGGCAAGACCGTCGCCTTCTTCTACATCAGCCCCTCTTCGGGCAGCGTGGTGGTCCGCAAGGGCAGCGACTACATCAGCAAGATGCTGGAGCTGGCCGGCGGCGACTATCTGTTCAGTGACCTGGACGACGGCGACCCCGAGAGTTCCACTGAGCCCATGGAGATGGAGGCCTTCTTCGCCGCAGCCAAGGACGCCGATTATCTGATCTATAACACCTCCGTCGGCGGTGATCTCGCCACCACGGCCGACCTCATCGAGCAGAACCAGCTGCTGGCCGAGTTCAAGGCCGTGCAGGAGGGCAACGTCTGGTGCACCAAGCGCAACCTCTACCAGGTGACCACCGAGCTGGGCCAGATGATCCAGTCCTTCCACGAAATTTTCACCGGCGAAGCAGACGAGACGGGGGATCTGCCCTATCTGTACCGGCTGCCGTAAGCCGCCTTACCGCTGCCGCTCGAAAGAGCGGCAGTTTTGCGCTGTTCTGCTGATTCCAACACGAAAGGGGTTTCTGCCATGAAGCCAAACCGTCCTGCCCCCCGGCTGAGCGATCCCGGCCGCTTTGCCCTGGTGATGTTTTTTTTGGCCGGGCTGCTGCTGGTGGGCCTGGTGCTGAACGTCAACATCGGCTCGGTGTCCATTGCGCCGGGCCAGGTGTTCCGGCTTTTGTGGGACGCCATCCGGTACGGCGCAGCCAACCTGGTAACCCGGGGCGGCTACGCCGGAGCGTTGGAAGCCGTCGTCAAAGCCACCACCGAGAGCCAGATTCTGTTCAGCATTCGCCTGCCTCGGCTGCTGCTGGCCGCCGTATTGGGCGGGGCCCTGTCGGTCTCCGGCTATCTATTGCAGGTGTTTTTCCGCAACCCCATCGCCGGGCCCTTTGTGCTGGGCATCTCCTCCGGGGCCAAGATGGTGGTGGGCATCACCCTGATTTTCCTCACCCCCTATCTGGGCACCCTGAGCCCCTGGGTGCTGATCCTGGCGGCCTTTGCGGGGTCTCTCGTCATCACCCTGTTTGTGCTGCTTTTCTCCCAGACGGTGCGCAGCATGTCCATGCTGCTGGTGATCGGAATTATGGTGGGGTATCTTTGCGGCGCAGTGACCGATTTCAGCATCACCTTTGCCAGCGAGTACGACGTGGTCAACCTGACCAACTGGTCCATGGGCAGCTTCTCGGGGGCCAACTGGGCCTACGTCCGGACCGCCCTTCTGCTCTGTCTGCCGGGGGTGGCCGCCGCCGGACTTCTCTCCAAACCCATCGGAGCCTATGCTTTGGGGGAGGGCTACGCCCAGAGCATGGGGGTGCGGATCAAACCTTTCCGGGTGGCGCTGATTCTGCTTTCCAGCCTGCTTTCGGCCTGCGTGACCGCCCTGGCGGGGCCTATTTCTTTCGTAGGGATCGCGGTGCCCCACATCACCCGCAGCCTGCTGAAATCCGCAAAACCGGCCTTTGTGATCCCGGCGTCTTTCCTCTGCGGGGCGGTGTTCTGCGTCTTTTGTGATCTGCTGGCTCGGACGGTGTTTGCCCCCACCGAGCTCTCCATCGGGACGGTGACCTCGGCCTTCGGCGCGCCGGTGGTGATTTATATGATGGTCCAGCGCCGCCGCACACAGGAGGGCTGAGAATGGATATTTACTTCAAAACCGATGATTTATCGGTGGGCTACAACGGCCGCCCCCTGATCCGGGACATCTGTCTCCAACTGGAAAAAGGCAAGGTCCTGACCCTGATCGGCCCCAACGGGGCGGGCAAATCCACCATTTTAAAAACCATCACCCGGCAGCTGTCGGCCCTGTCCGGCGTGGTGACCCTGGACGGCCGTTCCCTGACCGCCTGGCAGCCCCGGGAGCTGGCCCAGCGGCTGGCGGTGGTGCTCACCGACCGGGTCCGACCCGAGCTGATGACCTGCGCCGAGGTGGTGGCCATGGGCCGCTACCCCTACACTGGCCTATTGGGCCGCCTGACCCCCGAGGACGAGGCCGCCGTGGACGGGGCTCTGGCTCTGGTCCACGCCGAGAATCTGGCGGGGCAGGATTTTTCCACCCTGTCGGACGGCCAGCGCCAGCGGGTGCTCCTGGCCCGGGCTCTCTGCCAGGAGCCGGAGGTGCTGGTGCTGGATGAACCCACCGCCTACCTGGATATCCGGCACAAGATCGACCTTTTGGAACTATTGCGAGAGATGGCCCACCAGAAACAGCTGACGGTGGTGATGTCCCTCCACGAGATCGATCTGGCGGTGAAGAGCTCCGACCTTTTGCTCTGCGTTCAGGGGGACGGCATCGCCGCCTTTGGGCCGCCGGAGCAGATTTTGGCCCAGCACACCATTGAACAGCTCTATGGCCTCGAAGGGGGCTCCTATAACCCCCTTTTCGGCAGCGTGGAACTGGCGGGCCCCAAGGGCAAGCCCAAGGTCTTTGTGGTGGCGGGGGCCGGGGCGGGGATTCCCTGCTACCGACTGCTCCAAAAACAGGGGCTGCCTTTCGCCACCGGGATTTTGTTCGAGAACGACATCGACACCCCCATCGCAAAACAACTGACCGACTATGTAGTCACCGCCCCGGCCTACACCCCCATGACCGGCGAACAGTTTGAGGCCGCCGCCCGGCTGCTGGAAGGCTGCGAGCTGGTGCTGGACGCAGGGGCCCCCATCGGGCCCCTGAACCGGATGAACCAAAAACTCCTGGCCCTGGCCCAGGAAAAACAGATCCCTGTCCGCCGTGTGGGCGAATAAACCAAAGGAGGCATCTGGATGGAAAAAGCAATCCCCCGGGTAATGCTGGCCGGGACGAACAGCGGCTGCGGCAAAACCACCGTCACCTGCGCGGTCCTGCAAGCTCTTGTGAACCGGGGCCGGAAAGCCGGGGCCTTCAAGTGCGGCCCCGATTACATCGACCCCATGTTCCACAGCCGGGTCATCGGAGCCAAGAGTGCCAACCTGGACTCCTATTTCTTCTCCCCCAACACCCTGCGATATCTCCTGGCCAAAAACGGTGCCGACCGGGATATCTCGGTCTTGGAAGGGGTCATGGGCTACTACGATGGCCTGGGCGGCACGCCCCGGGCCAGCAGCTGCGAGGTAGCCCAGTGGACGGGCACGCCGGTGGTGCTGGTGATCGGGGCCCGGGGGGCCAGTCTCTCGGTGCTGGCGGTGCTGGCCGGATTTCTAAATTTTGTGCCCGAAAGCGGCATCTGCGGCGTCATTCTGAACCAGTGCGCCGCTCCCACCTACGCCCTGTTGGCCGAAGAAATCCAAAGGCGGTTCGGCGGGCGGGTGAAGCCCCTGGGCTACCTGCCGCCCCTGTCGGACTGCACGTTGGAGAGCCGCCACCTGGGGCTTGTGACCGCCGCCGAGGTGGAGGGCCTGCACCAAAAGCTGGCCCAGCTGGCCGGCCAAGCGGAAAAAACGCTGGATCTGGACGGCCTCGAGGCCCTGGCCCAGAGTGCCCCTCCGGTCTGCTGCGAGGAGGTCCGGCTGCCCCATTTTTCGGAGTCGGTGCGGATTGGGGTAGCCCGGGACAAAGCTTTCTGTTTTTACTACGAAGACAGCCTGGAAGCCCTAGCCGAGATGGGGGCCGAGCTGGTGCCCTTCAGCCCGCTGACGGACCCGACTCTGCCCCCGGATCTCCAGGGGCTCTATCTGGGCGGAGGCTACCCCGAACTCTACACCGGCCCCCTGAGTGAGAACGCCTCCATGCGGGCCAGCATCCGAAAGGCTCTGGCGGCGGAGCTCCCCTGCATCGCCGAATGCGGCGGGTTCATGTACCTGACCCAGGCCATCGGAGATATCCCCATGGCTGGGGTCCTGCCCGGGCGGTGTTTCGACGCCGGGCGGCTGACCCGGTTCGGCTATCTTCAGCTCACCGCCCGGGAGGACAACCTCCTCTGCCGGGCCGGGGAGAGCATCCCCGCCCATGAGTTCCACCGCTGGGATACCGACGCCCCGGGGGAGGGCTTCACCGCCCGGAAGGAGAACGGCCGGGAATGGAGCTGTGTATTCTCCACCCCCCGGCTCTATGCGGGGTACCCCCACTTTCACTTTTACGCCAACCCCGCCTTCGGGGTCCGCTTTTACGAAACCTGTCTGGAGGAAAAACACCGCCATGATTGAACACATCCAGCCCATGGACATCGAACAGCGCAGCTTCGAGATTATCACTGAGCTGTTGGGCCAGCGCCGCCTGGACCCGGAAAACGAATTGGTCATCAAACGGGTGATCCACACCACCGCCGATTTTGAGTACGCCGACAGCCTGGCTTTCTCGGAACACGCCGTCCAGAAAGGGCTGGAAGCCCTGCGGGCCGGGTGCGATATCGTTACCGACACCCAGATGGCCAAAGCCGGCATCAACAAAACCGCTTTAACCCGGCTGGGCGGCCAGGTTTATTGCTTTATTTCCGACCCCGATGTGGCCCGGGAAGCGAAAGACCGGGGCATCACCCGGGCGGCGGTTTCCATGGAGCGGGCCGCCCAGCTGGAAAAGCCCTGCATCTTCGCCATCGGCAACGCCCCCACCGCCCTGCTGACCCTGCGCACCCTGCTGGACGAGGGGCGGGTCTCCCCCGCCCTCATTATCGGGGTGCCGGTGGGCTTTGTAAACGTGGTGGAGAGCAAGGAGCAGATCCTCACCGCCAGGGCGCCCTATATCGTGGCCCGGGGGCGGAAGGGCGGCAGCAACGTGGCCGCCGCCATCTGCAACGCCCTGCTCTACCAGATCACCCGCTGAGGAGGGGAAGTCATGAAAACACCCTCCCTCTGCATTTTTGCGGGCACCACTGAGGGCCGGGCCCTGGCCGAGCTTTTAGAGAGCCAGCCGGTGCGGGTAACAGCCTGTGTGGCCACCGAATACGGCGAAGCCCTGCTGGGCCCCGCCGAAAGGAGAACCGTCCGGGCCGGGCGTCTGGACGAGGCCGGGATGGAGGAGCTCTTTGCCCAGGAATCCTTTGACCTTGTGATCGACGCCACCCACCCCTATGCATCCCTTGTCACCGAACAGCTGGCCCGGGCCTGCCGCACTGCCGGGGTGGAATACCTGCGGCTGGTGCGGGAGGCCTCTGCCCTGCCCCCGGAGGCGGTTTGTCTGCCAGATGCTTCCGCGGCGGCGGAATTTCTGGCCGGGACCAAAGGAAACATTCTCCTGACCACCGGCAGCAAGGATTTAGCCTGTTTTAGTCGGACGCCCGGCTTCGGCCAGCGGGTATACGCCCGTGTGTTGCCCCTGGCTGCCAGTCTGGCGGCCTGTGAGGAGGTCGGCCTTGCCCCGGCCCACCGAATCGCCATGCAGGGGCCTTTCTCGGAGGAGATGAACCTGGCCACCCTCCACGCCGTGGAGGCCCGGTATCTGGTCACCAAGGACGGCGGAGCCCCCGGAGGCTTTGCCGCCAAAGCCGCTGCTGCCCAAAAGGCCGGAGCCAAACTGGTGGTGATCGGCCGGCCGCCCCAGCCGGAGGGGCTGAGCTTTCAGGAGACGGCGGCTTATCTGAATCAGAAATTCGGGCTGGGGCTCTCTGTCCCCTGTCAGAAAGAGGAACTTCTATGAAATGGTCTTTGTTTGCCCTCCTGATCGGCTTTTGCATTGATCTTGTGGTGGGCGACCCCCACAGCCTGCCCCACCCGGTGGTGGCCATCGGCCGGCTGATCTCCGCCTCGGAGCGGTTTTTCCGGCGGGTGTTCCCCGCCACACCGGGGGGCGAACGGGCCGCCGGGGCGGCGCTCTGGATGTTGGTGGCCGGGGTTTCGTCCCTGGTCCCCGCCGGGCTGCTCTGGGCCTCCCACACTGTGAGCCCCTGGCTGCGGCTGGGAGTAGAGAGTATCATGTGCTGGCAAATTCTGGCCACCAAATCTCTGCGGGACGAGAGCATGAAGGTCTATGCCGCCCTGGAAACCGGCGACCTCGACGCCTCCCGCCGGGCCGTCTCCATGATCGTCGGGCGGGAGACCGCCCGGCTGGACGAGGCCGGGGTGACCCGGGCCGCTGTGGAGACGGTGGCCGAGAACACCAGTGATGGGGTGGTGGCCCCCCTGCTCTATCTGGCGGTGGGGGGCGCACCCCTGGGCTTTTTCTATAAAGCCATCAACACCATGGATTCCATGCTGGGCTACACCGACCCGCCCTACCAATACATCGGCTTTGTGCCCGCCAAGATGGACGATCTGGCGAATTTTCTTCCCGCCCGGCTCTCGGCCCTTTTGATGCTGGGGGCGGGGGCGCTGCTGGGGATGGACGTCAAAAACGGCTGGCGGATCTTCCGCCGGGACCGGCTGAACCACGCCAGCCCCAACTCAGCCCAAACCGAGGCCGCCTGCGCCGGGCTACTGGGGCTGCGGCTGGCCGGGGACGCCTGGTACCACGGCGTGCTCCACAAAAAGCCCTTTATCGGCGACCCGCTGCGGGAGATCGATCACGCCGACATCCCCCGGGCCTGCCGCCTGCTTTATGGTACGGCGTTTCTGGCGCTGGTACTCTGCGCCGGAATCAAAGCCCTGCTTCTGCTCTGAAAAAGGAGAGATTCACCCATGCTCTACCAAACTCGGAACCCCCACGGCGGGGACATTTATGACCAGAGCCAGCCCATTGCGCTGGATTTTTCGGCCAATACCAACCCCTTCGGCACCCCGCCGGGGGTGCTGGAAGCCATGCGCCAGGCCCTGGGCCAAGTACACCACTACCCGGACCCCTATTGCCGGGCCCTGGTGGAGGCCATCGCGGAATTTGAGGGGGTGCCCCGGGAATATATCCTCTGCGGCAACGGGGCGGCGGACCTGATCTATTCCTACTGCGAGGCGGTTCGGCCCTCATTGGCCGCCGAGCTGGCCCCCACCTTCTCGGAATATTCCCTGGGTTTAAAACGGGTAGGGGGCACCGTCCAGCGCTATGTTCTAAAAAAAGAGGAGGCTTTTCTCCCCGACGGTCGATTCCTCCTCTGGCTGGAGGAAACCCGGCCCCAGGTCATTTTCCTCTGCACCCCCAATAACCCCACCGGCCAGCTGATTCCCTCCGCCCTTTTGGAAGAGATTCTGGATTTCTGCCATCGGGCGGGGATTCGCCTCTTCTTAGACGAGTGTTTTCTGGATTTATCCGAGGGCGGCCGGAGCCTGAAACACCGGCTGGCAGACCACCCCGAACTGTTTTTGCTCAAAGCATTCACCAAAAGTTACGGGATGGCGGGGGTGCGGCTGGGGTACGGCCTCTGTTCCGATCCGGCCCTTTTGTCCCGGATGGCTGAGACCACCCAGCCCTGGAACGTCTCCACCCTGGCCCAGGCGGCGGGCATCGCGGCATTGAAAGAACAAGCGTTCCTCTCAAAAACCCGGGCCCTGATCGCCGCCGAACGCCCCTGGATGAAGATGCAGCTGGAAGCTCTGGGCTTCTGGGTCTGCCCGGCCAGCGCCAATTATCTGTTATTCCAGGGGGCGCCGGGCCTCTGCGAGGCGCTGAAACCCCAGGGCATCGCCCTGCGGGATTGCGCCAACTACCCGGGCCTCGGCCCCGGGTGGTACCGCACCGCGGTACGGCTCCACTCCCAAAACCAGCAGCTGATGGCCGCATTGGCCGCGCTGAACCCACAGGAGGGATAAAATGGCCAAAAACATCATGATTCAGGGCACCATGTCCAGCGCGGGCAAGAGCCTGCTGGCCGCCGGGCTCTGCCGGATCTTCCGGCAGGACGGGCTGCGGGTGGCCCCCTTCAAGAGCCAGAACATGGCCCTTAATTCTTTTATCACCCGGGACGGGGGCGAGATGGGCCGGGCCCAGGTGGTCCAAGCCGAGGCGGCGGGCATCCTGCCCGACGTGCGGATGAACCCCATCCTCCTGAAACCCACCACCGACGTGGGCAGCCAGGTGATTGTCAAGGGCCAGGTCCAGGGCAACCTGCGGGCCATAGACTACTACCGCCGCAAAAAAGAGTATATCCCCGCCATTCTGGAAGCCTACAACAGCCTCTCGGCGGAGTACGACGTCATCGTCATCGAGGGGGCGGGCAGCCCGGCGGAAATCAACCTGAAGCAGAACGATATCGTCAACATGGGCCTGGCCCAGCTGGTGGATGCCCCGGTGCTGCTGGTGGGGGACATCGACCGGGGCGGGGTGTTCGCCCAGCTCTACGGCACGGTGGCCCTGCTGGAACCGGAGGAGCGGGCCCGGGTGAAAGGCACCATCGTCAACAAGTTCCGGGGGGACCGGGCGATCTTAGAACCGGGCATCAAAACCCTGGAAGAACTCTGCGGGGTGCCGGTGGCGGGGGTGGTCCCCTATCTCGATCTGGACTTGGATGACGAGGACAGCCTAACCGAGCGGTTCAATCGGGCGGAGGGCCGCCGGGCCATTGACATCGCCGTGATCCGGCTGCCCCGGATCTCCAACTTCACCGATTTTTCCCCCTTTGAGCGGTACGAGAATGTCTCCCTGCGGTATGTGGGCAAGGTGGAGGAACTCCACCACCCCGACCTGATCTTCCTGCCCGGGACCAAGAGCACCATTGCCGACTTGCAGTGGCTGCGGCAATCCGGGCTGGAAGGAGCCATCCTCAAGGCGGCGGACGCCGGGGCGGTGGTGTTCGGGGTCTGCGGCGGCTACCAGATGCTGGGGCGGCGGATCGCCGACCCCGAGGGGGCCGAGGCCGCCGGGGTCACCGAGATCGCCGGGCTGGGGCTTTTAGAGATGGACACGGTCTTCTCCCCCGAGAAGATCCAAACGCAAACCAGCGGCGTCTTTGGCCCGGTGGAAGGGATACTCTCCCCCCTCAGCGGGCAACACTATACGGGGTACGAGATCCACATGGGCCGGAGCGAATCCCCTGCCCCGCCCCTGGCAAAAGGCGCCGGAGCAGTCTACGGCAGCTACATCCACGGCCTGTTTGACGGGCCGGGGGTGGCGGACATCATCGTGGAGGCCCTGGCCCGCCGGAAGGGGCTCGCCCCCGAGGCGCTGGGCCGGTTCGACCCCGCCGCCTACAAAGAACAGCAGTACGACCGGCTGGCCGACGCGGTGCGGGCCGGGCTGGACATGAATCTCGTGTACCGCATCCTGAACCGGGAGGTTTAAACAATGGAAGGTTTGATTCACATTTATTGCGGCGACGGCAAGGGCAAAACCACCGCCGCCGTGGGGCTGGCCGTCCGGGCCGCCGGGGCCGGAAAAAGGGTGATCTTCGCCCAGTTTTTTAAGGACGGCTCTTCCTCCGAGATCAAAATGCTGGAAACTCTGCCCGGGGTGGAGCTGGTTCTCTGCCGGGTGCAGCACGGGTTTTACAAGTTCATGGACGAGGCGGGGCGGGCCGCGGCCCGGCGGGATTTCTCCAACCTTTTGGACGCAGCCCTGACCCGGGCCGCCGAAGGGGCGGACCTTTTGGTGCTGGACGAGGCCATTTCCGCCTGCAACTGCGGGGTCATCGATGAGGAAACGCTGGCAGCTTTCCTGGCCGAAAAGCCCAACGGCCTGGAAGTCGTCCTCACCGGTCGGAACCCCTCCGAGCGGCTTTTGGCCCGGGCCGACTATATCACCGAGATGAAAAAGATCCGCCACCCCTACGACCAGGGCATCACCGCCCGGCTGGGGGTCGAGTATTGAGGGGGCCCATAGAATGGAACAGGAATTGAAAACACTGCTGGCTGCCATCCCGGAGGCAGACCGCCCCGCCATGGAGGCCGCCCGGGCTCACCAGGCCCGGCTCGCCAAACCCCCGGGCAGTCTGGGGAGCCTCGAAGATCTGGCGGTCCAGATGGCCGGGATCACCGGCCGGGTCCACCCCACCCTGGACAAAAAGCAGCTGCTGGTTTTTGCGGCCGACAACGGGGTGGTGGCCGAAGGGGTGTCCAGCGCGCCCCAGTCGGTGACCTTGCAGCAGACCTTGAACCTGACCCGCGCCAAAACCGGCGCGGCGGTGCTGGCCAAGCACTTCGGCTGCGGGATCACCGTCTGTGATGTGGGTGTCAACGCGGAGATCCGGGATCCCGCCGTCCTCAACCGTAAAATCGCCTACGGTACCCACAACATCGCCCAAGGGCCTGCCATGACCCGGGCCGAGGCGGTGCAGGCCATCCTCACCGGGGCGGAGCTCGCCCGCCAGACCCCCGCCAATGCGCTGGGGGTGGGTGAAATGGGGATCGGCAACACCACTACCTCCTCGGCGGTGCTGGCCGTCCTGCTGGGGGCCGAGGTAGAGGCCGTCACTGGCCGGGGCGGCGGCATCACCGACGAGAGTTTCTCGAAAAAGAAAGCCATCATCCGCCGGGCCATCGAATTAAACCGGCCCGACCCCGCCGACCCGGTGGACGTGCTGGCGAAGGTGGGCGGCTTTGATCTGGCCGCCATGTGCGGGGCGTTTCTGGGCGGGGCAGCAGCCCGCCGCCCGGTGGTCATCGACGGGTTTATCTCGGCGGTGGCGGCCCTCTGCGCGGTGCGGCTCTGCCCCCGGGTCCGGGACTACCTCGTCCCCAGTCACGCCTCCTATGAGATCGGCTACCAGCTGGCCATGGACGCCCTGGGCCTGCACCCCTTCTTGCAGCTGGGGATGCGGCTGGGGGAGGGCAGCGGCTGCCCCCTGGCTTTCCAGATTCTGGACGCAGCCTGCGCCATCCAGAACCAGATGGCCACCTTCGACCAGGCGGGAATTGACGACGGCTATCTGGACGAGATCCGCCAGGGCGACGCCTTTACGCCCTGAGAAAAGGAGGATGTGTATGGGTCAGCTGATCTTGATTTCGGGCCCAAACGACAGCGGCAAGAGCCGTTTTGCCGAACAGCTGGCGGCTCAAACTACCGGCCCTCGCTATTACATCGCCACCATGGAGCCCGCTGTGCCGGAAAACTACGCCCGGATCGAAAAACACCGCCGCCAGCGGGCCGGGCTGGGGTTTGTGACCCTGGAACTGCCCCATGGGGTGGGGGATGCTCCCGTCTCTCCGGACAGTGTGGTACTGCTGGAGGATATCTCGAATCTTTTGGCCAACGCCCTGTTTGGCCGGGGCGGCAACGCGGCCGAGGTTCTGGAGGACCTGACCCGGCTGCAAAGCCGCTGCAAACTGCTGATTGCGGTGACCATCGGGGGGCTTTCCTCTGAGGGGTACGATGGGGAGACCGCCGGATACATCGACGCCCTGAACGGGCTGAACGACGCACTCTTTGCCCGGGCCAGCGGAGCAGCCCGGATACAGGATCATCAGCCCCTGTGGCAGAAAGGAGGCCCCCATGCGCTGGCTTGAATCCTTTTTTGTTGCCCTCTCTACGTACAGCGCCCTCCCCGCCCCTCAGTTTGAGTGGAACGAGAGGAACATGAAATACGCCCTCTGTTTCTTCCCAGCGGTGGGGCTTTTCTGCGGCGGGGGGCTGTTCGGGTGGTACGCCCTCTGTTCTGTGGTGGGGGCCAGCGACTTTTTCTTTGCGGCGGGGGCGGTCTGCCTGCCCCTGCTCATCACCGGGGGCATCCACATGGACGGCTACATCGACACGGTGGACGCCCTCTCCTCCCACCAGCCCCGGGAGCGAAAGCTGGAAATCCTCAAGGACTCCCACTGCGGGGCTTTTGCGGTGATCTACTGCGGGATTTATCTGCTGCTGAGCCTGGGGCTCTTTTATGAGCTGGCGGGGCGACCGGGGGCCATCGCCGCCCTCTGTCCCCTCTACTGCTTCTCCCGGGCGCTGTCAGGGATCTGTGCCGTCCGGCTGCCAAACGCCCGGAAAAACGGGATGCTCTCTGCCTACACCCAGAGCGCCGAAAAGCGGGCCACCGCCGCCGTTTTGGCCGTAGTGGCCGCTCTGAGCGGGGCTGCCGCCCTTTTGCTCGCACCTCTGCCGGGGGGCGGAGCGGTACTGGCCGGGCTGGGGGCGATGGTATTTTATCGCCGGATGGCTCTGGCCCAGTTCGGCGGGGTAACCGGGGACACCTCCGGCTTTTTCCTCCAGATCTGTGAGCTGGCCTGTATGGCGGGGGCCTGGGCGGGAGGGCTGTTTGTATGATCGAGCTTCTTTTCATCCGCCACGGGGCCACCGCCGGAAATCTCCAGCGAAGATACATTGGCCGGACCGACGAACTCCTCTGCCCGGCGGGGCAGGCCCAGGCCGAGGCCCTGGGGGCGCTGCACTTGCAGGCCGACCGGCTGCTGGTCAGCCCCTTGCTCCGGGCCCGGCAGACTGCCGCCATCGCTTTCCCGGGGCAGGAAATAACCATCGAGCCGGGGTTCGCGGAAACGGATTTCGGGATCTTTGAGGGAAAGAACGCCGACGAGCTGGCCGACTGCCCAGCCTATCGGGCCTGGGTGGACACCGGCTGTCAGGGGCCCATCCCCGGGGGCGAAGCGGTTTCGGACTTCAAGGCCCGGTGCTGCGCCGCCTTTGCGGCCCGGATGCAGACTCTGCCCGAGGGCTGCCGGGCGGCGCTGGTGGTCCACGGCGGGGTGATTATGGCCATCTGTGAAGCCTATGCCCTGCCCCGGCGGGACTTTTACTCCTATCATCTCCCCAACGGCGGACTGCTCCGGGCCCGGTACGAGGGTGGCACCCTGACCATTCTATAAAATAGACAGAAAAACCCGGCCCCCTGTGCGGCTAGCGCAGAAGGGCCGGGTCTGTTTGTTTTTATCGGGTTATTTGCCCCGGATCAGCCGGGAGAGCTGGATGCAGAGGTTTGGAGCAAAAGCCAGCCCCAGCACACACAAAAGGTTGGCCGAAGAGAGGGGCGCTACCAGGAACAGCCCTTCCAGCGCGGGGACGAAGAGAACCAGCGCCAACAGCAGGATGCCGATGCCGAAAGCCATCAGGGAATAGGGGTTCGACCCCAGACCCAGCCGGACAATGGACTCGGGGCCCCGGCAGTTGAAGCCGTGGAAGAGCCGCGCCAGGGTCAGAGTTGCGAAAGCCATGGTGCTAGCCAGGGCTGCACCGCCTTCGGCCAGGCCGACATAGAAGGCGATCATGGAGGCCACGCCGATCATCAGGCCCTGCCCGAATACCCGGGTAATCATGGGGCGGTCCATCATAGAGGCATTGGGGTCCCGGGGTTTCTGGTCCATCAGGCCGGGGCGGGCGGGCTCCATGCCCAGGGCGATGGCGGGCAGGCTGTCCGTCAGCAGGTTGATGAAGAGCAGGTGCACCGGCTGGAAAGGCACGCTCAGCCCCGCCAGAGAGGCATAAATCACCGCCAGAATGGCGGCCATATTGCCCGACAGGAGGAACTGCACCGCGCTGCGGATGTTGGCATAGACGCTGCGGCCGTTGAGGACGGCTTTCACGATGGTGGCAAAGTTGTCGTCCGCCAGAATCATGGCGGCGGCGTCCTTGCTGACCTCGGTGCCGGTGATGCCCATGGCCACGCCCACATCGGCTTTTTTCAGGGCTGGGGCGTCGTTGACGCCATCGCCAGTCATGGCCACCACACAGCCCCGGCGCTGCCAGGCCGAGACAATGCGGATCTTGTGCTCGGGGGAAACCCGGGCGTAAACCGCCGTTTTGGGCAGAACCTCATCCAGGGCAGCATCGCTCATTCCTTCCAGCTCCACGCCGTCCAGAGCCTGGTCCCCCTCGCCAAAGATGCCGATCTGCTTGGCGATGGCGGTAGCGGTGGTCTTGTGGTCGCCAGTGATCATCACGGTGCGGATGCCCGCCCGCTTGGCGTCCGCCACGGCCTGGACGCTCTCGGGCCGGGGCGGGTCGATCATGGAGATCAGGCCCACGAAGGTGTAGTCAGTCTCATCTTCCAAGGTCAGCAGCCGGGCGCTGGGCAGCGGCCGCAGAGCAAAGGCCAGCACACGCAGGCCGCTCTCGGACTGCTGCCGGTTGACCTGCTCGATCTGGGCCCGGAGTTCCGGGGTCAGGGGTACCGGCCCATGGGAGGTGAGCAGCCGGGTGGATCGGGCCAAAAGCACGTCCATGGCGCCCTTGGTGTAGAGGGTGGGGCCCTCGTCGGTGTCGTGGAGGGTGCTCATCAGCTTGCGGTCGGAGTCAAAGGCCAGTTCGGACAGCCGGGGGTGCTGGGCACGATAGGCCTGCTCCTCCACCCCAAACCAGGCGCCCAGCTGAACCAGAGCCACCTCGGTGGGGTCACCCACAGCGGCGGCGCCGGCGGTGTGGCCCAGGGTGGCGTCGCTGTCCAGCAGGGCAATCTTCAGCAGGGCCCGCTGGGCGTCGTTGGCCAGCTCCAGGTCGGTGCCCCGGGTCAGGATGCCGTCGGCCCAGATGTTCTGGACCGTCATCCGGTTCTGGGTCAGGGTTCCGGTTTTGTCCGAGCAAATCACCTGCACCGAGCCCAGGCTCTCGACGGCTTTGAGCTCTTTGATAATCGCGTTCTGCCGGGCCATTTTCTGGGTGCCCATGGCCAGAACGATGGTGACAATGGAGCTGAGAGCCTCCGGGATAGCTGCCACCGCCAGAGCCACGGCGAACATCAGGGAATCCAGGATGGTCATGCCGCTGCGGTAGACCGACAGCAGGAACACACCGGCGCAAATGATCAGGATGAGGAAAGCCAGCTTGCCCGAGAAGTCATCCAGGTTCTTTTGCAGGGGGGTCTTGCGCTGCTGGGTCTGGTTCATCAGGCTGGCGATCCGGCCCAGCTGGGTCTCCATGCCGGTGGCGGTGACCACCATGACGGCCCGGCCATAGGTGACCAGCGAGCCGGAAAAGACCATGTTTTTCTGGTCGCCCAGGGCAACTTTTTCCCCGGAGATGGCGGAGCTGATCTTTTCCACCGCCTCACTCTCGCCGGTGAGGGAACTCTCGTTGACCTTGAGGGACCAGCTGTTCAAAAGCCGGCCGTCGGCCACGATCAAATCGCCGGCTTCCAGCTCGATGATGTCCCCCGGCACCACCTGGCTGCTGGGGATTTCCTGCCGCTGGCCGTCCCGCAGCACCTTGGCGGTGGGGGCGCTCATGGCCTTGAGGCTCTCAAGGGATTTTTCGGCTTTGAAATACTGGACGGTGCCCAGCACCGCGTTCAGGATCAGAACCGCAAAGATCACCAGGGTGCTCTCAAGATTGCCCGAGAACATGGAGATCAGGGCGGCCGCAATCAGGATGACCACCAAAAGATCCTTGAACTGCCCGGCAAAAACTGCCAGGGCACTCTTTTTCTGGCCCTCGGCCAGCTGGTTGGGCCCCACCTTGGCCAGCCGCTGGGCGGCCTCGGCGCTGGTCAGCCCGCCTGAAGCTGCGTGCAGCTCCTGAAGGGCCTGCTGGGGTGTAAGGCGGAAGAAATTCTGTTCCATACGGGGTCTGCCTCCCTTTCTTTTGGACGAAATAGCGTACAAAGCCGGGAAATTTGCAACAAAAAAGACTCCCCGGCCCGATCGCATATGTAACAGCACATATGAAATCGCAGCCGAAAAGTCTTGTTACCTCTAATGTAAGTGGCACGCCCCGCCAGACTGCCCAAAAGAGCAGATCGGGATGTTGACAGGACGAATTGCAACTACTCCCTTTTCTCTGTGAGGGATACTATACCATGTTCCCCGCCAAAAAGCAAGGGGAATTTTTCCGCCGGGGTTATTCCATTCGGGCCAAAAGGGGCGAAAGCTCCCGGTAGGGGCAGATCAGCCGCCCCTCGGGCACCTCCTCCCCCCGCACCAGGAGAAAGTTCTGGGCCACCATCCAACGCTCGCCGCAGCGGGGGCACTCCGCCGCCCAGACCCGGCAGGCCTGCTGTCCGGTGGGGATTTGCTCCAGCCCGGAGATGGGTCGGCAGCCCCGGAGATAAAACTCCGCTGAGAGATCTTCTGCTTGGTCCTGCCAGAGGGGCAGCAAAAACAACCGGGGTTTGCCGGTGAGGGTGGTACGGGCATGGCAGGCTTTGCAGTGGGGCGGCTTGACCAGCTCTTTTTGCAGCAGGCCGCCCAGCAGGTAATCCAAAAGTTCCAGCATAGGCCCTCCCCTTTCGTCGGGTCAGCGCACCCGCTGGCCCGCCCGGATCATCTCGCAGATCTGATCGGCCTTGGAGATTGCCTCCAGAACCCGGGGATCTTTCATTCCCAGCTGGCCGCGGGAAACCTGCAAGGTCGTAACCTTGATCTTTTTGCCGTCCAGCACAAACTCTGCCCACACCCGGGAAGTGCCCCGGAACTGCCGGCCGTCGCAGGTGCGGACCCCCGTCACCTGGGCCAGGTCAATGGTTTGCAGCTCGAAGGGGTTGAGTTTCCAGACTACCGCAGCACGGCTCTGGGCGGGATCAAAATAGAAGATGCCGTTGTGGGTGGTGAACCGAAGCTTGTGAGGGAAATTCTTGGCCAGCTCGGCAGCCTTTTTGTCCAGCTGTTTGTTCATCAAAATCGGGGTCGCCACGCCGACGGCCACAATCCCCAGGGCGCTCAGACCTGACATCAGGCCGTTTTTGGCGTTCCAGACCCCGAATACCAAAAGGGCCAGAATCAACAGCACCTCGCCGCCATACCAGGCAGCCGCATAGCGAACATCCGTCTTTTTCATATCCGATACCTCCTTACAACACAGAACCCGAAATTCGGTTCTAACCCTATTGTAGCACCGTTCTTTTTCCCCGTCCATACACAAGCGGTCTGGATGGCTGTATTTCCCACCCGGGCTATGGTATACTGGGGGCAACAATCCACCCAAAGGAGGCCGCCTCATGCAAATCCTCGACAAAGAAACCTGGCCCCGGAAAGAGATCTACGAATTTTTCTCCCGAATCGATTACCCCTTCTATTCCGTAACCCTGTCCCTGGACGTCACCAATGTCCGGGCCTTTGCCCGGGCACAGGGGCTCTCCTTCTATCACCTGCTGATCTGGGCCTGCACCAAAGCCCTGAACCGCCTGCCGGCCTTTCGGCTCCGCATCCGTGGGGAGGATTTGGTTCTGCTGGACGGGGCGGACCCCAGTTTTACCAGCATGCGCCCCGGGGAGGAAGTGTTCCAGATCATCACCCTGCCCTGGGAGGCCGACCCCCGGGCTTTCTGCGCCCACGCCGGAGAAAAAGCCGCCCGCCAGGCCACCCTTTTGGATCAGGCAGCGGAGACCGACGAGCTGATTTATTTTTCCTGCACCCCCTGGTTCGACTTCACGGCCCTGACCAACGAGCACAATTTTGACAGAGACGACTCAGTTCCCCGGCTGGCCTGGGGCAAATACTACGAGGAAGGCGGGCGGCTGTGGGTTCACCTGTCAGTGGAGGTAAACCACCGGTTGATCGATGGAGTCCATCTGGGGCAGCTGAAACAGGCCCTGGATGAGGAGATCGCAGCCCTGGGCAGGCTTAGCTAAAAGAGAGCTGGAACCAGCTAAATCCCGCTGGCTCCAGCTCTCTTTTTGGGTTTTGATTACAGATTCAGGGGCAGTTCGATGCAGCTGCCCGCACAACCAGTAAAGATGGTCTGATGGGCTACCCGGGTTTCCGCCTGGTCCGCCCAGACCCCGGCATAATTGCTGTGGGCTGCGTACTGGGGGAAGTCAGAGGAGGAGACATCCAGCCGCAGGCGGCTGCCGGGCTGAACGGTCCAGGCGATATCCCACATTTCCACCGTGACATCCACCGGGGTGCCAGGGGTGTAACTGGCACCCTCGGGCAGATCGGCGGCGATGGTGGTGATGCTGCCCCGGATGTTATAGGCGCTACCGTCCGGGAAAACCTCACAGAGCTTGGCGGTGAAGGCGGTATCCTCGCCATCGGTGGATACCCGCAGCCGGACCTTGATTTTGCCGCAGATGGGCAGGGGCTGTTCCAGCGGCGCCGAGAGGAAAGTACGCACATCGGGCCGCCACCCCGGCTCCGGCTGGAGCAGTGAGCCCGCCTGATCGATGGTGGTCAGGACGCTCTCTGCCCCGCAGGTGGGGCAGGGATCCGCCGGGTCGTAGTCAAAGGAGACTTCCCCGCCTCCCTGGGGCATCTCAGCCAGGCTTCCGTCCGCCTGGAGATAGAGGTTTTGAACGGCAAAAACCGGTGCAGGCCAGGCGGCCAGCTCTTTCCAGCCGTCCTCCCGCAGGGTATAGGCCCGGACCCGGAGTCGGGGCTGCTGTTTTTGTTTGAGCAACAGATCGAACCACTCCAGAATCCGCTTGACGTCGCCATTTTCCAGGTGCTTTTGTTCTCCCCAGGCCAGGCAGGGATGGGACATATGGTTCCAGCAGCCCACATCCAGCCAGCTGTGCTGCTTGGTTTCCTCGTTCAAGGAGAGCCAGGTGTTCATGGCGCTGCCGAAATGGTGGTCGTACCAGGCGTCCACGATATAGACCGGCACCTTGACTTTGGCGGGGATCTCCATCAGCTGCTTCCACCAGCCTTGCTGCCAGTAGGGGGCGCTGCGGCGGGTGGCGTGAATCCAGTCCTGGTACCAGTCCAGCCGCCCGCCCCAGAGGGCTTCGTCCACCCCGGCGTGGGGACGGTAGCGGCAGCTCTCAAGGTAATCCGCCGTGACGGGGTGGCCGGCGTTCTGCATGGCCCAGCCGGTCAGAACATCGTGCCGAAACAGCCCTTTTTCGTAGGCGGAGGTGAAGCGGTCGGTGCCGTAAACGGTCAGCAGCATCCCCTTCACCTTTTCGGGCACCGCATCGGCAATGGCCCAGCCCGTCAGAGCCAGGTAGCTGGCGCCAAAATAGCCGATGCTCTCGGCCCAGGGCTGGTCGTTCAGCCAGTTCAGGGTAAACAGGCCATCCGCCCGCTCGTTGACATTGGGCTCCCACTGACCCTCGCTCTTGCCGGTGCCCCGGCAGGTCTGGACCAGATATCCGTAGCCGCGGCGGGCCAGCTCCTCCCCGTAGACCTGGTAGAGGGCCGCCTGCTGGGGGTAACAACTGCGCTGGACCAATACGGGAAAAGAACTCTTCTCCGCCGGTTTATAAATCTGCATGTACAGCCGGACCCCGTCCGGCATGGTGAGGTATTCTTCTTCCTCCACCGGGGTGCAGGGCTCACCCTCAAAAGGGCAGGCGTCGAACTGGGCCCGCAGGCCCTGGACAGCCTCCCGAATGGTCCGCTCCATTTCGGCCTGCTTTTGGGCCAGTGCAGCGGCTTTCTCTTGTTCCGTCATAAATTCTCTCCCTCTCCAAAGTCTCTCTCAAAACCGGGTGCAGCTGACAAAATGGCCGGGCTCTACTTCCTTGAGGGGGATATCCTTGCCCCGGCAGGCATCGGTAGCATAGGGGCAGCGGGCCGCAAACCGGCAGCCCGGGGCCGGGTCGACGGGGCTGGTCAGCTCGCCCCGCATAATCTGGGTGGAGAGTTTTTTGGCTTTCAGGCTGGGGATAGGCACCGCGTCCAATAGGCCCTGGGTATAGGGGTGGAGGGGGTTGGCGAACAGGTCCTTTGTCTTGGCGTATTCGACACACTGGCCCAGGTACATCACCATGATCTCGTGGCTGATGTGCTTGACGACGCTCAGGTCGTGGGTGATGAAGATATAGGTCAAGCCCTTTTCTTTTTGCAGGTCCATCAGCAGGTTGAGGATCTGAGCCTGAATGGAAACGTCCAGGGCCGAGACCGGCTCATCGCAAACAATGAACTCCGGGTCCATGGCCAGAGCCCGGCCGATGCCGATGCGCTGGCGTCGGCCGCCGTCCAGTTCGTGGCTGAAGCTCTCGGTATACCGCTCGCTCAAGCCGACTGTTTTCATAATCTCAGCAATCCGCTGGTCGTACTCCTCCTGGTTTTTGCAGACTTTATAGATCTTCAGGGGTTCGCCGATCAGCTCCTTAACGCTCTTGCGGGGGTCCAGGGAGCCGGAAGGGTCCTGAAAAATCATCTGCATCCGGGCGCGGATGGGGCGGATCTCTTTGGAGTCCATTTTGGTAATGTCCACCCCATCGTACAAGATCTGACCGTCGGTCACATCGTACAGCCGCAGCAGCACCCGGCCCAGGGTGGATTTTCCACAGCCGCTCTCACCCACAACGCCCAGGGTCTGGCCTTTTTTGATGGTAAAGCTGACGCCATCCACCGCGTGAAGCTGGGCATTGGCCCCTACTTTGAAGTATTTTTTCAGGTTTTTAGCTTCGATCAAGATTTTATCTTCCATTTGCGGCTCCTCCTGTCAGCGTGCGGACTGCATCGGGTCAAACAGCCGGCAGCGGATGTAGTGGGTGGGGCCCACCTGACGCATGGGCTGCTGGGCGCGGCACTCGGCGGTGGCGTATTTACACCGATCGGCAAAGCGGCAGCCCTTGGGCTTCTGGGTGGGGTCTGCCATCATGCCCTCAATCGCCTCCAGCCGGTCACACTCCTCGTTCAGCTTGGGGATGGCGTTGAACAGCCCCTGGGTGTAGGGGTGGCGCTGGTCCGTCTCAAAGATATCCTCAGCGGTACCATACTCAATGGCCTCGCCCGCATACATGACCATCACCTTTTCACAGGTCTGGGCCACGACGCCCAGATCGTGGGTAATCAGGATCATGGCCGTGTTCAGCCGTTTTTGCAGGTCGTTGATCAGGCCCAGCATCTGGGCCTGGATGGTCACATCCAGCGCGGTGGTGGGCTCGTCCGCCAGGATCAGTTTGGGCTCGCAGGCCAGCGCAACGGCAATGACGATTCGCTGCTTCATGCCGCCGGAGAACTGGTGGGGGTACTCGGTTTTCCGCTTGGCGGGGATGCCTACCAGCTCCATCATCTCGTCCACCCGGGCTTCCAGCTGGGCGCGGCTCTGCTCGGGGTGGTGAATTTTCAGCACCTCCATGATCTGGGCGCCCACCGTCATCACCGGATTCAGGGCCGACATGGGATCCTGGAAAATCATGGACACGGTGCTGCCCCGCATTTTGCGGATGGTTTCCTCCGGGGTGTTGAGCATATCCACCCCGTCCAGCTGGATGCTGCCGCTGGTGACAAAGCCGATCCCCTCGGGGAGAAGCTGGATGATGCTCAGGGCCGTGGAGGTTTTGCCTGCGCCGGTCTCACCCACAAGGCCCAGAGTCTCTCCGTAGCCCAGCTCCATATCCAGGCCGTTGACCGCATAGACAGTGGAGATTTCGGTGTCATATTCTACGCTGAGATCCTGGATCTTCAGCAGTTTTTCCTTCTCGCTCATGGCCTTCAAACCCCTTTCGTTGCCTTGCGGCGCTTTTTGCTGCCGTTGCCCAGGGTTCCGCGCAGCTTCGGGTCCAGTGCATCCCGCAGCGCGTCGCCGCACATATTGAAGCAAAGCACCACGATCATAATGGCGATGCCGGGCGCGATGGCGATGACCGGCTGGTTGGACAGATATTTATAGCCGCCGCTGACCATGGCGCCCCAGCTGGCAGTCGGGGGGCTGATGCCCATGCCCAGGAAGCTCAGGTTGGCCTCGGCCAGGATAGCGCCGCCCAGGCTGGCGGTCATGGTGACGATGTTGGCGGACAGACAGTTGGGGAATACATGTACAAGGGTGTTCCGCACCCGGGATGCGCCGCAGAGGGTACCGGCTGTCACATAGTCGGCGTTGCGGACACTCAGCACCTGGCCCCGGGTGATGCGGGCATATTGCGGCACCATGGAGATGCCGATGGCTAGACAGACGTTAAACAGTCCCTGCCCCAGGATAGCCCCCAGGAACAGTGCCAGAATCAGCATGGGCACCGCCATCATAGCGTCCATAATCCGCATGATGACCGAGTCCACCACGCCGCCGGCCACGCCCGAGATAAGACCCAGAGCCATGCCGATGACGCTGGAGATCAGCACCGCCACCAGGCCAACGGTGAAGGAGACCCGGGCGCCGTAGATGATCCGGCTCAGCACATCGCGGCCGTTGGAGTCGGTGCCCAGCCAGTGCTCTGCAGAGCAGCCCTTGAGCACATTGTACAAATCGTCCTTGTTGGGATCATAGGGCGCGATGACCGGGGCAAAGATCGCCACCAGGACCATCACCAGAATCAGCACCGCGCAGATGACGATGATCTTGCGGCCGAACATAACGCGCAGCACGCGCGAGGATTTGAGCCGATCCAACAGGCCCTTTTTCTTCGTGTTTTCCATCCGTTTTCCTCCTTAGCGCGTCCGCGGGTCGATGATGCCGTACAGGATATCCACCACCAGGTTGCACAGGGCGACAAAGATCGAGATGACTAGAACGCCATTTGCCACCAGCATAAAATCACGGCTGCTGATGCCGTTCATCATCACGCTGCCAAGGCCGGGGATAACAAACAGGTTCTCGATCAGAACCGTGCTGCCCACCATGGTACCCAGACGGCTGCCCATGACGGTGACGATGGGGATCAAAGAGTTGCGCAGCTGGTGTTTCATAATAATGGCATTCTTGGGCACACCTTTGGCCCGGGCGGTGGTGACGTAGTCCTGGCGGATAACCTCCAGCATGGAAGAGCGGGTCAGACGGAGGAACCCGGCGTTGACACCCAGGCTCATAACCAGAATGGGCATGATCATATGGCTCAGCCACTGACCGAAATCGCGCTCCATGGGGACATAGCCGGAGGTGGGCAGCCAGTGGAGACGCAGGCCCAGAACCAGCATCCCCATCATGCCCAGCCAGAACATAGGCATCGAAACGCCGATATTGGCGAAGAAGGAGATGACACTGTCCAGCCATTTGCCACGGTTCAGCGCCGAGACAATGCCCAGCAGCACGCCGGTGACCGTGCCGATGATAAAAGCGGGCACCACCATAGACAGGGTGACCATCAACCGGGGCAGCAGGATATCGGCGATCTCAGACTGGTAGCTGATGGACTGCCCCATGGTGCCCCGGAACAGCCCGCCGATCCAGGACAGATACTGGACGATCACCGGGCGATCGTAACCATACAGATGGGTGTAGTATTCGATCTGCTCCGGGGTTGCCGAGGCGCCCAAGTAGTTCGCCACCGGGTTGCCGGGGACCAGCTGGATCAGGAAAAAGACAAACAGGGTGACCAGTAAGATGGTGATACAGGACTGAACGATCCGCTTGCCGATCATTTTCAAGAGGTTTGGCATAATTTCACTCCATTCTTTGGACAGATTGGGCTGGAACTTCACGGGGAGACCCCGGCAAAGCCAGAGTCTCCCCGTGAGCCCAACCGTGGGATTCTATGGATGAAGGAGAAATAGGAGAGATTACAGGTTCAGCCAGCAGCCGGACAGGTCCCAGGAGGCGCTGAAGGACATCCGGGAGAAATCGTCGATGACGTAATCGTACTTAAAGCTGGAGGCACTGTTGATGAACAGCGGGCGGCCAAACAGGCAGGAACCAGTCTCGGCGTCGTAGATCGCAGCCTGGAGCTCTTTTTCCAGCTCATGCTTCTCGGTTTCATCGACGCAGCCACGAATGGCCTCCAGCAGCTCCATCTCTTTTTCCGGGTGCTGGATGCCGGGGGCGTAGTAAGCGCCGTTGGCATCCAGGTGGCGGCCCATATACAGGCCCAGATCGGGAGAAACGGTGGCGTAGTGAGGCATCAGGCCCTCCCAGTTGCCTTCCAGCATCAGCTGATTCTGGGTCGCGGCATCCACCTGATTGATCTGGCAGCGGATGCCCACCTCGGTGAGCATGTTGCCGATGGCGGTCATCATGTCGGACAAGGAGCTGATCACGTTAATTTTGGTGTCGAAACCGTCGGCGTAGCCCGCCTCAGCCATCAGCTCCTTGGCCCGCTCGGGGTTGTAGGTATAATGGGTCAGATCATCGTTGTAGGTGACCGATCCGGGAACAGCCCACTGGTCGGTGAGCTGAGCGGTGCCCATCATAAAGGCGGCATTGATGGCGTCCATGTCGATGGCATAGCACATGGCGCGGCGGACACGGGCGTCGGCCCAGGGGCTGTCGATGGCGCTGTTGGGGATCAGACCCACCGTCTCGATACCCACACCATTGGTGTTGCGCTCCTCGATATAGATGCCGGCGTTGGTCAGCTCCTGCTTGATCATGGGGCTCATATCGCCCACCGAGATAATGTCGTACTCGCCCGCCTGGAATGCCGTGCTCATGGTGGTGGGCTCGGAGATCACGGTGACCTCGACGCTATCCAGATAGGGTTTTCCCTCTTCCCAGTAGTTGTCGTTCCGGGTGTAGATGGCGTAGGCGTTGTTCTCAAACTCGCTCAGCTGGAAGGGGCCGGTACCGCAGGTGCCAGCGTCCAGGGAGGAAGGATTGGCGATGGCCTTGGGGCTCATATAGTAGACGAAGAAGCCGACAGACTCCAGGGTGGAGGAGTTGATCTGGCTCAGGATCATCTTAATGTGGGTGTCGTCAATGATCTCGCAGCTGGCGATGTTGGCCACCTCGGTCCGGTTGTTGGCCTGATACTCCTCGATGTTGACCTTGACCGCCTCAGCGTTGAAGGGCTCGCCGTCGGCAAACTGAACGCCCTCCCGCAGGGTCCAGGTGATGCTGGGCTCGGTCTCGTCGAAGACCCACTCGGTGGCCAGCCGGGGCACCCGGTTGCCGTCCACATCGTAGGTGAACAGGTTGTCGTAGGCCAGGTTCAGGTAGAACACCGCCGCATTGCCGCTGGCGCGGGGAGTGTAGCCCGGGGTGGCGATGGGGCTGGCGTAGGCAAAGCGGAGGGTGCCGCCCATCTTGGGGCCAGAGGTGGACGCAGCGCTGGAGGCGCCCGCCCCAGTGGAAGCTGCCGTCGAGCTGGAGGAAGAGCTGCCGCAGGCAGTCAGGCCGACAGCCGCCACGGCCAGGCCCGCTGCTTTGAGGAAATTGCGCCGGGAAATCTTCTTCATAACATGTCTCTCCTTCTTCTTGTTTCGTTGTCTGTGATGGTTTGAACACGGGGTCCAAACATCGGTTCCGTCCGGTTTTCTCTGCCGGGATTCTGGTTTAAGTTTAACGTTTATCCGAATTGCTGACCACCAAAAAACAGCCTGGATGTTTCATTTTTCGTACTTTTTTGCGGTGCTGTATCCCACACTTGTATTTTTCCGTTCTGCGGTTTTAAAAATCCGTCCTGCTGTCCCCTGGATGCAAAAAATGCGGCGCCCCGAATGGGCGCCGCACCCCTTCACCGCGCATTCAGCCAGTTGTCCAAACGCTGCTGCTTGGCGGCAATCACCTTTTCAATTCCGGCCTCGTTCAGTTCGTTCAAGAAAAGAGGCAGGGCTTCATTTGGGTCCAGACAACCGCCGAGCAGTGCATGGTTATAGCAGCGCACTACAGCAGAACAGCTATCCATCTCTGCCATACATTCCGATGCATTCACCGAGAATCCATAAGCCGGAGAAACCCTCGCTTTCCCTGACTCCGGGAGCGGAGCAGACTCAGCCGCCCTGACCCCCAGACAGCAGTTCGCATTGCACCAGCGGTCTGCCCAGGCAGTATCCTGATCCTCTTCTTCTCCGTACAAAAACAAGTGGGCAGCTTCCGGGTCAGTACAGAGCAACTCCAGAAAGGCCAGAGCCTCCTCTTTTTTGCTGGGCTGTACCGGCAGCCCCCAGCCATCCGGCAGGCCGCTGCTGTTCTGGATCGTCTCATTGAGGGGAATGGCCGCGAGAGACTCGCCATAAGCCCTAGAATAGCAGTCCAGAGTATCGGCGTTGAGACGGCAGAAAAAACCAAACCCCCGGCATACCCGCATCAGATCCACCGCCGGCTCTGACCGCAGGCAGGCATTCTGGAGGATCAGCCCCTCCTGACGCCATCGGTACATCTCCTGACAAAGCCCGGCATATCCAGCGCTGGCGTAGAGGTTCTGCACCCTCGTACCCTCCCCGCGGAGCAAGACCCCCAGCTGATCGTCCAAAGGGTCCTCCCCCAGAGAGAGGTTCATCCGCCCATAGTCCGGTACCACCGGCAGCACATCCGGCAGCTCCTCTTTCACCCGCAAAAGCAGAGTGTGGAGCTGGCTTAAGGTACGAACTTTCTCGGTCTGAATCCCCAGAGCATCCAGAAGATCCTGCCGGGCCAGAAATCCGCCGCAATAGCAGTCGGTGGTTCCGCTGGGCACAGCATAGATCCGCCGGTATTTCCGCTTGCTGTCCCATTGAGTGGGGCTAAACGCCCCATAAAGAGTGGGGTACCGCTCCAGCAGGGTGTCCAGCGGGTAGACGTTGTTTTCGTACACATGGGCTGCCAAGGTCTGGGCCGCTGAGAGGAAAAACAGGTCCGGCGCCTGTTTCTGCATCAGCCGCTGCCACAGGGCAGACTCGTACCGAGCAAAGGGCTGCTGTTCTAGCTGGATCTCAAACCCCAGCTGAGGACGGGTCAGAGCACTGAGCCGTTGGGAGATCCGGGCGCAGGCCGACGACCCTGAGGGCCCGGGCATCATTAAAGTGAGAGGCTCGCTGCCTGAAGAGACTGCGGGCCCCGAATATGAGGGGGCTGCCGTTCCGGAGGCACAGCCGCTGATCGCCAGGGCAAGCCCCAGGCCCAAAAAACTTCTTCTGGAAAGTTTCATAAATCGTTCTGGCGCTCCTCCTGCGGGCTGCGGCCATAAGCCTTGCGGTATGAATTGGAAAAATGGGAGAAATTGCTGTACCCCATCTTGGCTGCGATCAGGCTGATGGGAAGGCTTGTGGTGCGCAGCAAGGACTGCGCTTCCTGCAACTTCTGCCGGACCACATACTCTTTAAGGGTCTGTCCTGTCTCCCGCTTGAAAATTCTGGTCAGATAATCCGGGCTGAGATGAGCCACCTGGGCCAACTCCTCCCGGCGGAGTTCACTTTCCAGATGCTGGGCAATATAACGGCAGACCTGCTCCACCACGCTGTGTTCCTCCTCGGCGCTGGCGCTGTTCAGGGCGGCAGTCACATGGCGGATAAGCGCCCGCATGGTGTGGACGTTCTTCATCCCGCTGCGATAAAGTTCCAGAGCCTCCGGCTCCTGGAACATGGCGTGGAGACGTTCCCGGTCCTGTTTCAGCGCATTAAAAAGCATCTGCATATAATCCTGGTAAAAGCACTGCAAGGTAGCTCGGTTCAGCTGACCAGCTGCCGCCAGGCTATCCAGCAACTGAAGGGCCTCCTGCTCAGCGGCAGAGGCATAGCCCTCCTGGAGCAGACGCTGCCAGCTGGCAATCTGCGTGTTATGGAAGGGCGGGTCCGCCTCTGCCGCCTGCTGGGGTTCGGCCCAGAAGATACCGCTTTGAAGGGTTACGTTGGCACCGCACCGGGCCGTCAAGGTCTGCCACAGCCCGGCCGCCCGCCGGAAAGGCTGGGGTCCGCCGGGGTAGAGCGCCGAGGTAAAGTGGAGATAATGTTCACAGGCACTTTGGAGATAGGCCAACCGGCTGGCCAGGGCCTCTTGGTCCAGCCCCTCCTGGGTGCGGCTTTGGAGCGCCAGGGCCAGACTATGGGTCTCCGGCATGGCACAAACTAGAGAGAGTACCTCTTCCGATGGAAAAACATCCCCGCAGATGTTGCCCACGGCATACGAAAGCAGGTTCCACTCCAGCGGTTTACGCTCCTCCTCCCAGCGCAGGGGCTGGATCAGGATCAGCCAGGCGTCCTGGGTACGCAGAGGCACGAGCCCCAGCTCCTCGAAGGACTCCAGATCCTCGGGCCGGACGGTTCCGCCCAGATGATCCCGCAACAAGTTGGCTGCGATGCCGCTCTGGCGCTTGTCGAAAATTTCACCCCAGCGCTGCAGCTCCTGGGCCATCTGGGAGGACTGGACATCGTTCACGGCCTTTTGGACCGCATGGGCAATCTGGGTATAGGGTGCCGGCTGAACAATATAGTCGAATCCCCCGTAGTGGATGGCTTCCTGGGCATAGTGGAATTTGGCGTGGGCCGTGAGGAAGATACAGCGGGTTTCCATCCCCTGTTCCCGCATCCATTTAAGGAGGTCCAGCCCGTTTTCCACCGGCATTTCGATATCACAGAGCATGACATCTGCTCTTTGACGCTGTAAACTGACCCGAGCATCCAGGGCATTCAGAGCAGTGTCCACTATATCAAAGCCCATTCCCTGCCAATCAATCCCTTTTACCAGGCCCCGCACCACGCTGGCCTGGTCGTCCACGATCAAAAGTTTCATTCTCGTTCCTCCCTGTTTCCGGCTGCCTCGTCAAGGCTGGCCGGCGCCCCTATTTCACTTTTCTCTCGCTTCATGGGCAAAAACACCTCAAACCGGGCGCCGCCCTCTCTTCCGTTGGTGGCTGCAAAAGCCACCTGATCGCCATATTGCAGCCGAAGCCGGCGGATCACATTGTAAAGCCCCACATGGTGGCCGCCAGGCCCCTGGGCGGGTTCCTGGTTGAGCTGGCGCAGGTTTTCCGCCGAGAAACCCGCTCCGTTGTCCGCCACGCACAGGTCCGCCACCGGACCGGTTTCGGTATGGAGCAGCCGTCCGGTAATCTCGATTTTCAGTGCCCGATCGGCGGTGCGGCCGTGTTTGATGCAGTTTTCCATCAGGGTCAGCAGGGAAACCGATGGCAGCCGCATTTCCAGCAGCGCCGGGTCAATATCCTGGAAAAAGCCCACCGGCTCCGGCTGGCCAATACTGGACAGTTGGGCGTAGTTGCGGCACTGCTCCACTTCTTCCTGAAGGGAAATGGTGTCTTGCTTATAGGATAGAATATACCGCAGATACCGCCCCAGCAGCAGCACCAGCTCCTGAATGTCCTCCACCGAACCTGTCTCGGCCAGGGCGTAGACGTTTTTCAGGCAGTTCAGGATAAAATGGGGTCGTATCTGGAATTTCAAGGCTGCCATCTCGCTCCGCTCCGCTTCCAGCTGACGCTCATAGGAGTCGATTTTCAGTCGGGTTATCTGGTCGATCATCTGGTTAAAGGTTTCGTTCACCTGGACAAACTCAGCGTTTCGGTAGGTGCCGCTGGGCCGGGCCTTCAGGTCCCCTTCACCGATCCGCTTCATGGTATCCACCAGAATATTCATGGGCCGGAACACCACGCCGTTCATATAAAACAACAGGAACGGGATGCTCAGCAGCACCAACACCGTGGCCAGTATGGTGAAAACCTCCAGTTTTCCGGCCAGCAGTCCCTTGGGGTCATAAGGCTGCAGGGAGATAATCTCCAGCTCCTGCAGCCAGGCCCGGGCCGCCATCATGGATGTTCCCTGCACCTGGAGCCGCCCTGACCTTGGGTTACTCCAGCGGATCTGATCCCGCCAGTTACAGGCCGGATCACCCACCAGAAACTCCCCCTGGCTGCCATAAACCAGAATGGTTCCATCCATTCCATAGTTCTGAATGGTATCTTCAAACACCTGACAAAGATCAATGGCGGTGGAGATATGGACGTTATGGTATGCCACGCTGCGCAGCAGATACACCCGGCCGCCAATGGTTTCCTGGTACCAGTCGGTGGTGTTCAGGGTTTGCAGAAGGGTCAGCTGCATGAAATGGCTTTCCAGCGCCAATTTCTGGCACAGCTGCTGCTCGGCCGAACCGTAGAGCGCCCCATATTCCCCTACATACAAGTTGTTGGGCGGGCTGCAAAGGATCATACCCGCCAAAGCGTCGTTGTAGAGCAGAACTGCCGGCAGGGCCTGTTTCACCTGATAGAGATCCAGATACGCTTGGGTCTGATTGCTCCGATCGGCCAACCGGCGGAAGGCCGGATCGTTCAGAGACAGGTTGAGCATGTAGCTCTCAGCAGACTCCATCTGCTCGCTCAATGTCAGGGTGAACAACTCGAGGTTGCTTTGCATGGCCTGGGCCAGACGGCTGTACCCTTCCTCAGAGGCGGAGTAAAGTAGGAATAGGGCCGCCAGCAGCGCCGGGATCGCAACACCGGCAAAGATTATCAAAAGCTGCCGTTTGAGGGAGTGCAGCCGGGGGTTGGGTTTAAAGTCTTTCATAGGCAGACGACTTTCCTTTCCGAATCTTTCTGCAAAGAGTTGCAGCAAAGGGCTCCTCTCCTGTATAATATCAGAAAGTACAACGTTTTACAAAAGGAGAATGAACTTTTTATGGACAAGTCCGCAGCACCAGGCAGAGGACGTTTTATCTGCGAGAATTTCTTCATGCTTCACAACCAGATCCGCCCCGGGGAGGCGGGTGAAGACTGGGCCGAGATGTATCTGGATGTGGTACAGGAATCCAAAAACCCCTATGGCCTGGTGCATGGCGGCGCCCTGTTCACCATGGCGGACTGCTGTGCCGGGCGGGTTGCACGGCTGGACGGACGGATGTACGTGACCCAGGACGCCTCGGTGCAGTTCATCCGCAACGTGGATTCCGGGCGTCTCACTGCCCGGGGCACCGTCCTGAACCGGGGCCGCCGGGTCTGCCTGATCCAGGTAGAGATTCGGGAGCCAGAGGGCGGGCTGCTGTTCCACGGCACATTCACCATGTTCTGCATCCGTGAAAAAGCAGACTGACCTCTACTATGCAGAAAAACCGGCAGAGCCTTGGGGCCCTGCCGGTTTTTGGTTCGCGTCAGATATCGTCGTAGGTGATAAGCTGAATTTCTTCCTCCGCCAGCCAACTGCGCAGGGCCTCGCTGCACAGCATTTCTACCTCTCGGGTGCGGTTGATGGTCAGGCTGGAGTTCCGCAGGATGAAGTCGTCGAGGTAGCCGGGGTGGCAGATAAAGATGGCGGGCCGATCCTCCGGCGCAAGACGCAGCTCCTCTTTCAAGCTGGCCAGCGGGTCATAGTCAGGGTCCATACTGTGCATGGTGCAGATATGGACAGGTACCTGCCCCACCCGGTGGCCCCGGACGGCGAAGGAGGGCGGACAGTATTTCAGCCCGTGGCGATCCGCCACAATCTCCATCGCCTGGAAAAAGGTCTCGCTGGCTACGGCATGGCCCCCGAAGTAATGGGGCTTTTCCCCCACCAGGTCCAGGAATTTCTGGTACTGGGCCTCGCTCTCGAGGATGGCCTCTTCCAGCTGGACGAAATCCTCGCCCTTGGCATGGGCAGCGCGATACACCCGGCTGCTTTTAAAGCAGCCTGTTTCGTCTACCATGCTGGGGATCAGGGCCGGGTCGCTGACAGGGCGGCCCATGCAGATATCGGTATGCTGGCCCAGGCAGACCGGGCAGCCCTCCAGCAGGGCCAGGCCGTGGGCAGCGGCGGGCATGCTGGGCATGACGCCCACACTCCCGATCAGGCCGTCCCGAACCGATTTTGCGATGCCGCAGTTGACGCCCTCACTGTACCCCAGGTCGTCGGCGCGGAGAAGCAGTTGTTTCATCGGGTCCAATCTCCTTCCATCAGGCTTTGGCCTTGGGCTTGGACTCCACGCCCACAAAATAGGTCACGACCGCCGAGACAGCGGTGGAAATGATCAGAGCGATGATGCCATTGACCAGGTTGGCAGTGCTCCCGCCCACAAAACCGGTGAAGCTCAGGATGTTGGAGGGAGACATGGAGTAAACGGCCACATGCATCAGGCCCGCATAGGCGCCGCCCGCCAGGCCGCCGGCGATCATGCCCAGGAAGGGCCGGCGGTAGCGCAGGCCGATTCCGTAGAGGATGGGCTCGGTGACGCCGCCCAGAACAGCCGAGATCAGGTAACCCACGTTGGCCGAGCGCTCGTCATTGTGCAGCCGGAAGAAGGCGCCGATGGACATACCGATGGTGGCGTAGACTGCGCATTTGCCGCAGACAAAGATCAGCTGATCGACGCCGGTTTCCATCAGAGTAGTCATAGCGGGCAGAACCAGCGGGGTGTGCATACCGGTCATGACCAGGAACTCCCAGACCGAAGCAATGATGGCCTTGCCCAGGAAGCCGCCGTAGGTTGCCACACCGTTCAGGATAATGGCCAGGTAGTTGCTGAGGATGGAACCCAGGGGCGCCAGCAGGCAGAGGGCGATGGGCGACATGACAAAAATGGTAAAGGTGGGCACAAAGACGATGGCCGCCGCGTCGGGGACAATCTTTTTAAACAGGCGCTCCACATAGTACAGGGCCGCCACCGACAGGATAATCGGCAGCACCGACTGGGTGTAGCTGACCAGTTTCATGGGGATGCCCAGGATGCTGAAAGGTTCGCCTGCCGACACCAGAGCCAGCAGGTCGGGGGCGATCAGGATACCGCCCATATAGGCGCCCAGCACCGGGGTGGCGCCGATCTTTTTGGCGGCAGTATAGCCGATGTAGATGGGCAGGAAGTAGAAGCCCGCATCATACAAAAAGTCCAGCAGGATATAGAGGTTGCTCTCTGCGGGGAGGATGTTCAGCATGGTAGAGCCGCAGATGGTGGTAACGGTCTTGAACATACCGGCTGCCATCAGGATGGGGATCAACGGGGTCATGGAGCCGGCCAGGTAATTCAGAATATTGCTGCCGATCTTTTTGGGGGTCAGCTTCTCCTTGGGAGCGTCCAGATTTTCGTTGATGGCCTCCTGCTCCTGGAAGCCGCCCTCCTTGCACAGAGCTTCATAGACCTTGGGCACATTTTGGCCGACAATCACCTGGAACTGGCCGCCGGCCACTACTACGCCGATGACACCCGAAATTTTCTTGATCTCGTCCTGTTTGGGCAGACCCATATCCTTGA
>HHCFC01400__coassemble_1273_pt1 | contig 37963 bp, 38 predicted proteins | sample HHCFC01400__metabat2_high_PE_029 | metagenome-assembled genome bin HHCFC01400
GGCTTTGAAAACTCACTTTCTGTAAAGTCAATATACTTTTCAGGCTTCTTTAAAGTGCCAGGTTCCGATTGGCCTTGTATTACCGCGGATAAACCTGTAAAGTTGGACTGCTTTACACTATTTCCTCGCTTATTTTCGCTGTTTTTGCCGAATTCAGCTTCTTTTGCGGCCTTCTCCCCTTCTTTTTCTTTGGGGGCTTCCGGAGAGAGGACAAACCGCTGCTCCCCGCTGCCGGGCTGGGTCAAAGCCAACTTGACCGCATGGTAGACGATATCAAAGACGTCGTTCTCCCGAGCGAAGCGCACTTCGGTTTTGGCCGGGTGGACATTCACATCCACAAGGTCGGCGGGCATTTCGAGCAACAGAACGCCCCCCGGGAATTTGCCCTGCATCGCCACCCCTTTAAAGGCGGTTTCCAGGGCGGCCATCATGGTGCGGTTGCGCACATAGCGGCCGTTGATGTAGAAGTACTGCATGCTGCGGCTGGCCCGGCAGCACCGGGGCGGCGTGACCAGACCATACACCCGGTAGCCCAGGGTGCTGTCCCCCACATCCAGCAGATCCCGGCTGAACTCTCGCCCCAGCACCGCATACACGGCGCTGCGCAGCTTGCCATCGCCGGGAGTAACATATTGGGTTTTGCCCTCGCGCACAAATTTAAACCGGATCTCCGGGTGGCTGAGGGCCAGATGGGACACCACGTCTGCGACGAAGGTTCCTTCACTGGAATCCTTCTTCAGGAACTTCATCCGGGCGGGGGTGTTGTAGAAAAGATCCCGCACCCGAATGGTGGTGCCAACGCCCCGGGCATCGGGCTGGAGAGGCTGCTCTTCCCCTCCCTCGATCCGGTAGAGGCAGGCGAACTCCGCCGTCTCGGTCCGGGTCAAGAGCTCCACCCGGGCCACGCTGGCGATGGAGGCCAGCGCCTCGCCCCGAAACCCCAGGGTGTGGATGGCGTTCAGGTCCTCCCCGGTCTGGATCTTGCTGGTGGCGTGGCGGATGAAGGCGGTGGGGATATCCTCCGGCTCGATACCGCTGCCGTTGTCGCTCACTTCGATCAGTTTGACACCGCCCGATTCAATGGCGACGGTAATCTGGGTCGCTCCGGCGTCAATGGAATTTTCCAGCAGTTCTTTGACCACTGAGGCGGGCCGCTCGACCACCTCGCCCGCTGCAATCAGTTCGGCGGTGTGTTTGTCCAGCACGCGAATGACTGCCATGTAGACGCCTCCTTTCGGTTATCCAAAATCAGCCCCCGTTGAGGGTGCCTTTTAAAGTTTTCTTGAGTTCGTAGAGGAAATTCAATGCCTCGATGGGGGTCAGGGTCTCCACATCCAGTGCTTCCAGCTTGTCCAGGACCTCACTGGGCACTGCCGGAGAGGAATAATCTTGCAGGGCGTCGAAATCCATCTGCTCCACCCGGTTTTTGGGGGCGGCTGCTTCCAGGGTGCGGAGCACCTCGTGGGCCCGGCGGGTGACGCTGCCGGGCAGGCCGGCCAGTTTGGCCACTTCAATGCCGTAACTGTCGTCCGCGGGGCCCCGGATGATCCGCCGCAGGAAGGTGATATCCTCTCCCCTCTTTTTCACGGCGATGTTGTAGTTCTTTACCCCGTCGATGGTCCCTTCCAGGTCGGTGAGCTCGTGGTAATGGGTGGCAAAAAGGGTCTTGCACCCCAGCCCCTTGGCGGGGTCGGCGATGTGTTCCACCACCGCCCGGGCGATGCTCATGCCGTCGAAGGTGGAGGTCCCGCGGCCGATCTCGTCCAGCACCACCAGGCTGCGCCGGGTAGCGCTCTTGAGGATCTCGGCCACCTCGGTCATCTCCACCATAAAGGTAGACTGCCCGGCGGCCAGGTCATCGGAGGCGCCCACCCGGGTAAAGACGGCGTCCACCACACCCACCCGGCATTCACTGGCCGGGACAAAGGAACCGATCTGTGCCATCAGGGCGATCAGCGCGTTCTGGCGCATATAGGTGGATTTGCCCGCCATATTGGGGCCGGTGATGATAAGGCAGCGGTTGTCGCCGCAGTCCAGCAGGGTGTCATTGGGGACAAACAGACTGCCCTTGAGCACCTGTTCCACCACCGGATGGCGGCCCTCCACAATCTTCAGCTCGTCGCTGTCATCCACCACCGGGCGGCAGTAGTTGTTATCCGCAGCCACCTGAGCCAGGGAGACCAGAACATCCAGCTGGGCCACCGCGTTGGCGGTGCACTGAATCCGGTCCAGCTCCCGGCTGATCCCTTCCAGCAGCTCGTCAAACAGCCGCCGCTCCAGGGCAATCAGCCGCTCGTGAGCGCCCAGAATCTTGTTTTCCAGCTCTTTGAGCTCCTGTGTGATGTACCGCTCGCCGCCGGTCAGGGTTTGTTTGCGGATGTAGCTCTCCGGCACCATGTTTTTGTAGCTGTTGCTGACTTCGATAAAGTAGCCAAACACATGGTTGAACCCGATTTTCAGTTTGGGGATGCCCGTTTCCTGCCGCAGCCGGGCCTCCATCTGGGCCAGAACCCCTTTGCTGTTCTCCCGGATGGCCCGCAGTTCATCCACCTCGTCGTTGTAGCCCTTGGCGATGACGCCGCCCTCCTTCAAGGTAGAGGGGGCGTCTTTGTCCACCGCCGCATAAATCCGGGCTTTGATCTCTTCCAAGGGGTCGATTTCCCCGGCGAGGGTGGTGAGTTCGGAACAGTTGCAATCCGTCGCCAGACGCTTGAGCTCGGGCAGACGGTCGCAGGTCTGGGCCAGGGTGTAGATTTCTTTGGGGGTGGCGGAGCCGTAGACCGTGCGGGTCATCAGCCGCTCGATGTCCGCCACATAGCGCAAAGTCTCGCTCAGATCCCCTCGGGTGACGGTCTCCTGCACCAGCCGCTCCACCGCGTTGAGCCGGTGGTTGATCACCTCGCTGGATACCAGGGGCTGCTCGATCCAGCTGCGCAGCATCCGTTTGCCCATGGCGGTAGAGGTGCGGTCCAGCACCCAGAGCAGGGTGCCCCGCTTCTCCCGGCCCCGCATGGTCTCGGTCAGTTCCAGGTTGGCCCGGGTCACTGGGGACAGCCGCATGAACTGGGCCTCGGTATAGCGCTGGACCGTTTTGAGGCGCTCCACGCCCTTGATCTGGGTGTCGTGGAGGTATTCCAGCAGAGCGCCCATGGCAAAGCGCACCAGACCCCCGGCTTCGATCTCGGTGGTCCGGGCCCAGTCCCGCCCAAACTGATTGCTGAGGGCAATTTCCACCAGGCCGGGGGCGTACCGGGCCTCCTCCACCAATTCTACCGAGCAGGTCATATTTTTTTTGATGTAATTTGTCACCTCACGGCAGTTGAGCATGGTGGGGTTCATCAAAATCTCGCTGGGATGGTAGCGGCACAGCTCGGTAATCAGAGCCACCTCAATTTTTTCGGCCTTCAACTCGGTGATGTGGGCCGTGCCGGTGGAAACGTCCGCAAAGCAGACGCCCGCCCGGTTGTCCTTCACATAGATGCTGGCGATATAGTTGTTGCGGTCATCCTGGAGCATGCTGCTCTCGATGACCGTGCCCGGAGTCACCACCCGGATGATGTCCCGCTTCACCAGGCCTTTGGCCTTGGCAGGGTCCTCCACCTGCTCGCAGATGGCTACCTTGTAGCCCTTGGCGATGAGCCGGGCCATATAGGTCTCGTAGCTGTGGAAGGGCACGCCGCACATGGGGGCGCGCTCGTCCTTGCCGCACTGCTTGCCGGTCAGGGTCAGATCCAGTTCCCGCGAGGCGGTGATGGCATCGTCGTAGAACATCTCGTAAAAGTCGCCGATGCGATAAAACAGGATCTCGTCTTTGTGCTGGTTCTTGATCTCAAAATACTGCTGCATCATGGGCGAAAAATCCGCCATGGAAATTCACCGTTCCTTCCCTCGTTTTGTGCGGCAGGTTTGTGGCTTGTAACCGCCCTCTGTAAGGAAAACGCGGCCCGCAGAGCGCAGCCGCGTTTTGGTTTATAGGGCTTAGTGGCAGCCGCCGCAGGTGGAGCAGCTGCCGGTGCAGGAAGCCGAGGGCTCCTGAACGGTCATGGGGTCGCCGCCGTTCATGGCAGTATTGATGATGGCGTCGATATAGTTCACCAGCGCCTCGCACTCACGCTTAGCCTCGTTGTAAGCGATCATCCCCTCGTCGTTCATGATCTGACCATAGAGGGTGTTCACCTTTTCGTTCAGCTCGGCGATGCGGGCGTCATTCCGCTCGGTCTTGCCGATCTCGTTGTTCAGATCCATCCGGACCAGGTTGAACTCCCCGATCATGTTCTGGAGCTCCTCGTCCTTGTCGTTCATCTGCCGGGCCTGGTCCAGGGCCAGATAGCGGCTGTCGGTCTGAAGCGCCACAGCGGCGCGCTTGAAAAGATCAATGCAATCCATATTATTTCTCCTTTTTCTTCCTGCCCGCAGGGGCGCGGGCGGTTGGTTTCGGCTTTTCCTTTGAAAAAGCGGGGTTCCTGATTCATTAGGTTGCCCGGTTTCAGCCGGCCAATTCGCCCAGCAGCACCGTGGCGCGGGCGCCGGTCAGCTTCACCTGGGCGTACTGGCCCAGCAGTGCGGGGTCGGCGGCAAACTCCACCGTCAGGTTATTGTCCAGACGGCCCGAGAGAGTACCCTCCAGGCGGCCATAGCCCTCCACCAGCACCCGGACGGTCTGGCCCACCTGGGCCTTGACCAGCTCCATGGCAATGGCGTCCTGGGTCTTGAGCAGCCGCTCCATCCGGTCGGTTTTCTCCTTCCGGGGGGTGGGGTCGGGCAGCAGGGCCGCCTTGGTGCCCTCCCGCTTGGAGTAGATGAAGGTGAACAGCTGCATGTAGCCCACCTTCTGAATCAGCTCCAGCGTCTGGCAGAAGTCCTCCTCCGTCTCACCGGGGAAACCCACGATGATGTCACTGGAGAAGGTAATCCCCGGCACCCGGGCCCGGGCGTACTCGATGAGATCCAGATACTGCTCGACGGTGTAGCGGCGGTTCATCTGCTGGAGGATGCGATTGGAGCCGCATTGTACCGGCAGATGCAGATGCTTGCAGATTCTGGGCTGGGCCGCAATGGTGTCGATCAGCTTCCGGCTGGCGTCCTTGGGGTGGCTGGTCATAAACCGGATGTGGTAGTCCCCCGGCACCGAGCAGAGCAGGTTGAGCAGGTCGGCAAAATCGATCTGTTCTTCCAGCCCTTTGCCGTAGCTGTTGACGTTCTGGCCCAGGAGGGTGATCTCCTTGTAACCAGCCTCCACCAAACCCCGGAACTCGGCCAGGATATCGGCGGGGCGGCGGCTTTTCTCCCGGCCGCGGACATAGGGCACGATGCAGTAGGTGCAGAAGTTATCGCACCCGTACATGATGGGCAGCCAGGCGCGGAACTCGCTCTCCCGCCGGATGGGCAGGTTCTCCACGATGACCGGGCGCTGGGCCGGATCCAGGAGCACCCGCTTGTGCTGCTCGAGCTTGCGGCAGATCAGCTGGGGCAGAGTGTCGATGCCGTCCACGCCGAAAACCAGATCCACATAGGGGTAGCTCTTGCGCAGTTTTTCCACCACATGGGCCTGGTTTGCCATGCAGCCGCACAGGCCGATGATCAGGCCGGGCTTTTTCTCTTTCAGGCCCTTGAGGGCGCCCACGTTGCCAAACACCCGCTGCTCAGCGTGCTCCCGCACGGCGCAGGTGTTGAAGAGGATCAGGTCGGCGTCCTCCGGCTTATCGCACAAACCGTAGCCGATATCCACCAAGACACCCTTGATCCGCTCGCCGTCGTTGACGTTCTGCTGGCAGCCATAGCTGTGGACATAGGCCAGCGGCGGCGTGTCGTAAGCCTGGCCGATCAACTGTTCGGCGCGGCTGTCGTGTTCAAAAGTAATGTATTCCAACGATACCATCCTTACCCCGCGGCCGGTCACCCGCCGCGGCGCTACTGATTCTTAATCTTTGCTGGGTCTTTGGGAGCGCCCGCCGGAAACAGCTTTGCCCCGGCGGCGCAAACACCTCTGTTTATTATACCCCCTCCGGCTCCAATCGACAAGTGAAATTTTGCATTTTTCCTTTGGTTCTGCCCGTCCCCCAGGCAGAAAAACGCACGGGCGGAAACTGCTTCCGCCCGTGCAGGCATGGGTTCGTTTATTCGGCGGTCTGGGCTGCCCCCCGCTTCGCGCAATCTTCGCAGACGCCGATCAGGGTCAGGACACAGTCCCGGATCTGGCCCGGCTGATTTTGCAGCATCTGCTCCATGGCCGTGCCATCCACAACCAGATCGCTCACCCCGCCGCAGGCCGTGCAGTAAAGGTGCCCGTGCCAGCGCAGGGTATGATCGAACCGGTCGGGCTGGCCCGGGATGGACACCCGCCGCACCCGCCCGGCTTCCACCAGGCTGTTCAGATTGCGGTAGACGGTGCCCAGGCTCAGGTTGGGGCACTCCTTGACCGCCTGCTGGTAGACTTCCTCCGCAGTCGGGTGGGTGCACAGCTGTTCCACCTGCTGCAGAACCAGCTCTCTTTGCCTCGAGTAACGCATGAATGTTGCTCCTTAAGGTGATGTTATTTCCCCGGCAAACGCGCAAATGGACATTCTGCCGTCGTTCTCCTTTTTATCCTACCGAAACTGTAGAATTTTGTCAAGGGCCGGGCGATAGGTCAGACTTTATCCTCCCCTTTGATCCGGGCCCAATAAGCCCGGGCCGCCTGTTCGGTACGGTTATCCCCAAAGATATAATATTTGGCGTCCCGAATGGCGTCGGGCAGGTATTGCTGGTCCACCCAGTGATTTTCAAAGTCGTGGGCGTATTTGTAGTCCTGTCCCTTGACCAGAGCGTCCTCCCCGTCAAAGTGCTTGTTCTGGAGCTGACGGGGCACCGGGCCGGTCCGCCCGGCCCGCACATCTGCCAGGGCCCGGTCGATGGCGGCCTCTCCGCTGTTGGACTTGGGGCTGGTGGCCACCAGAATCACTGCATCCGCCAGGGGGATCCGTGCCTCGGGCAGGCCCACCATGTTGGCCGCATCCACCGCCGCCTTGACGATGGGAATGATCTGGGGATAAGCCAGGCCCACGTCCTCGCAGGCGCAGACCATCAGCCGACGGCAGGCCGAGGGCAGGTCCCCCGCTTCCAGCAGGCGGGCCAGGTAATGGAGAGCCGCCTGGGGGTCGGAGCCCCGCATGGACTTCTGGTAGGCGGAAACAATATCGTAATGATCGTCCCCGTCCTTGTCGTACCGCATGGCGGTGCGGCGGGTCACCTGGCGGATCATGTCCAGGGTGATGACTTTACCCTCCGGGCCGGGTTCAGCTGCGGTGACCGCAAACTCCAGACAACCCAGGGCCTTGCGCATATCGCCTCCGGCGCTCTCGGCCAGGTAGGCACAGGCCTCCGGCTCCAGCTTGACTGGCGTGCCCTCGGCCTCGGTGAGCTTTTCGGCGGCCCGGTTAAGGCCAACCTCGATGTCCTGAGCGGTCAGGCTCTTGAACTCAAAGACGGTGCACCGGGACAAAAGGGCATTGTAGATATAGAAATAAGGGTTCTCGGTGGTGGAGGCAATCAGGGTGACGGTTCCCTCCTCCAGACATTCCAAAAGGCTCTGCTGCTGCTTTTTGTTCAGGTACTGGATCTCGTCCAGATAGAGCAGGATCCCCCCCGCCCCGGCCAAGGTACCGATGTCCTGGAACACCGCCTTGATGTCGCCGGTGCCGCAGGAGGTGCCGTTGAGTTTGTGCAAGGTCATGCCGCTGTTCTCGGCAATGATCCGGGCCACCGTGGTTTTGCCGGTACCGGAAGGCCCGTAAAAGATCATATTGGGGATCCGGCCGCTCTCGATGGTGCGGCGGAACACCCGCCCCGGGGCCAACAGGTGGCGCTGTCCGCACACCTCCCCCAGGGTTTTCGGGCGCAGACGCTGGGCCAAAGGTTCCCGCATGGGCAATTCCTCCTTTCCGCTGCGCAGGGCGCAGAAATTGTTTTTGATCGTAGAACAGTATAACGCATTCTCCGGGGGAGAACAAGGTTTTTCTGCCGGGGGTCCGTTTACAAATTCGACAAAACATGATATCATCACAAAAAAGTCTGTAAAATCGGCAGGTGTAAATCTATGCAGAAAAAAACCATCTCCGCCGAGGACCTGGCCGCCCGCAAGGCGCTGGCACTGGAGGTCATCGAGCGTTTGAAAAAAGAATATCCTGACGCTGCCTGTTCCCTGGACTACGACCACGCCTGGCAGCTGCTGGTCAGCGTCCGGCTGGCGGCCCAGTGCACCGACGCCCGGGTGAACGTGGTGGTGGAGGATCTCTTCGCCAAGTACCCCAACGTGGCGGCCCTGGCCGCGGCGGAGCCTGAGGAGATCGAGGCCATCGTCAAGCCCTGCGGGCTGGGCCACTCCAAGGCCCGGGACATCTCGGCCTGCATGCGGGTTCTGCGGGACAAATACGACTGTCAGGTGCCTACTACTTTTGAGGAGCTGCTGGAGCTGCCCGGCGTGGGCCGCAAGAGCGCCAACCTGATTATGGGAGACGTTTTCGGCAAACCCGCTATCGTCACCGACACCCACTGCATCCGGCTTTCCAACCGGATCGGCCTGGTGGACAACATCAAGGAGCCCCAGAAGGTGGAGATGGCCCTGTGGAAGATCATCCCCCCCGAGGAGGGCAGCGACCTGTGCCATCGGTTCGTACTCCACGGCCGGGCTGTCTGTGCCGCCCGCAAGCCTGAGTGCAGCCGCTGCTGCCTGGCAGATATCTGCCGCACTGCAAAGGAGCAGGCCACTGAAAATGCAGCGGAATAACACACAACCATAGTTTGAAAGAGAGGTTTGTTTATGTTTATCATTGGTCCTACCCTTATGGGTCTTCTTTTCAGCCTTTTGATCGGCGCTCTGGCCGGCTGGTGTGCAGGCCGGCTGATGGGCAGCGAGACATCGGCCCTGCGCAACATTGGCCTGGGTATCCTGGGCAGCTTTGTGGGCAGCATTCTGTTCAGCCTGATCGGCCTGCGGGCCAGCGGCTTTATCGGCGATTTTGTAGTCTCGGTGGCGGGCGCCTGTGTCTGCATCTGGCTGGGGCGCAAACTTTCCTGACGAGCGCACCGCCCTGACCCTGGGCCGCATAATCTGAGGCGAGGAGGAGTTTAGCCATGATTATCTCGTTTTTCTTCAGCTTGCTGCTGGGCGCCCTGGCGGGCTATGTGGCCGGCCGCCTGATGGGCAGCCGGACCTCTGCCCTGCGCAACGTGGTGCTGGGCATCCTGGGCAGCATAGTGGGCACCTTTTTGTTCAACCTGATCGGGCTCTGGGTCACCGGGACGATTGGTTCTTTCATCGCCGCCGTGGTGGGCGCCTGCGTCTGTATCTGGCTGGAACGGAAAATTTCCCACTGAAAAATCCATATGCATACGAAAAGCCCGCAGGCTTCGCAGCCTGCGGGCTTTTTGCATTGGGGCAGAAACCCGCGCCCTCAGCTCTCTTTCTTGATGCCGAACAGCCTCCGGAGCAAGCCGGCCAGGCACTTGGGGCTTTTGATGACAACAATCTGCATATCTGCACCCGCCTTTCCTTCTTTGCTCCAGTATAGTCAAAAGGCAGGCAAAATGTTCCAACGGGCGCAAAAATCAGTCGGCGCAGGTTTCGATCACCAAAAGCGCGCCGGACCGGGTGCCGATCTCGATGCAGTCGGAGCCGGGGGCGTATTCGTTGCTGACCCCGAGGGGGTAGCTGCTGGTCAGGACCGCGTCGGTCAGCTCGTAGAACGCTCCCCGGATGTACACGCCTTCGGCCCGGCCCTCCATCGGGAAGACCGAGAGGTAGAAAAACTTCTCTTTTGGGTACTGCCGGGACTGCCCCGGCAGGATGTAGGTGATCCGGCTCCGCTCGTCCTCCAGGGTGGTGCGCACCCCCTGCCGCTCCAGCCCCAGGCCGGTGCAGAGGTTGGCCAAGGTGTGTTCCAGCCGGCGGCCCCCCAGGGCCCCCAGCAACAGCACCTCATCATAGCCCCGACTGGCGGCCAGCTTGGCGGCGTATTCGGTGTCGGTGTCGTCCTTCACATGGGGAAGAACCACCAGCCCCTCCCCCGCTGCCTCTTCGGGTTGGGGGGCAGAGTCGAAATCCCCCACCACCACATCGGCCCGGCAGCCCAGGCGGCGGCAGTTTTCATACCCGGCGTCGCAGGCGATGATGAAATCGTCCGGCCGAAGCAGCTCTTTCAAGGCGGGCGATACCGGGCAGGCCGAGAGAATCACACAGCGCGACATAAACGGAACTCCTTTGTTTTGGTTTGGTTACGCCCAGGTCAGGCCGTTGGGGCCCTTCTTCTGCTCCCAGTCCTTGACATCTTTGACTTCGTCGTACATGGCGCAGTAGCTGTCGTACCGAGTGCGGGAGATCTCCCCCGCTGCCAGGGCCCGGCGCACCGCGCAGCCCTTCTCGCTGCGGTGGGAGCAGCCGGTGAACTGGCACTGTCCCAGATAGGGACCAAACTCGGGGAAAGCCAATTCCAGCCGCTCTTTGGGGATAAATCCCGCCCGGTTGGCCTCCAGGCTGGCAAACCCCGGGGTATCCGCGATCCGCCCGCCGAAGGCTTCAAAGATGGTCACCTCTCGGGTGGTATGGCGGCCACGGCCCAGCTTCTGGCTGATCTCGCCCGTCTGCTGGCCCAGCTCCGGCATCAGGGCGTTCAGTAAGGTGGATTTGCCCACCCCTGAGTTGCCGCAGAAGGCGCAAAGCCGGCCGCTGATCCAGTCACGGACCTCCGCCAGCCCCTCGCCGGTGGCATAGTCGATCCGGATAAAGGGCAGGGTGGATTTTTCGTAGGCCCGGGCCAGGAAATCGGCCTCAGCCAGATCCCCCTTGGTGCAGACGATCACCGGCTGGACCCCTTTATCCACTGCGATGGCCGAGAGTTTATCCAGCACCAGGGTGCTGGGCACCGGCTGGGTGGTGCTGGCCACCAGGAACAGAACGTCCAGATTGGCCACCGGCGGACGAACGAAGAGATTTTTGCGGGGGGCGATCTCGTCGATCACGGCTGCGCCGTTCTCCACGGCAAGGGTTACTTCGTCCCCCGCCACCGGGCTGCGCTTTTGTTTGCGGAAGATCCCCCGGGCGCGGCACTCCACCACACCCTCAGCGGTTTTGACGTAGTAGAAACCGCCGATCCCTTTTACGATATATCCATCCATGGGCGATCACCACTCCCAGGGCCAGATAAAGCCCGGCTCAGAGGAGGAAGAACTGCTGGAACTGCTGCTGGAGCTGCTGCTGGACGAAGAACTGCCTCCGCCCAGGCCGCCCCAGAGATCCTCCCAGAAATCGCCCGAAGAGGGATCGCTGGGAGCCGGTTCGGGTGCAGGCTCGGGGCCCGCGGACACCGTCACATTCACCCGGCTGTTGAGCTTGGTGGTGGTGCCGGCGGCAATGTCCTGAGCGATCACGGTGCCCACCGGCAGATCACTGTAAGCCTGGGTCTGGCTGCCCAGGGTCAGATGGTTCTGCACCAGCAGGGTGCGGGCGTCCTCCACCGTCAGGCCCACCACAGAGGGTACCGTCGTGGTGGTAGCCACCTGCTGGCGGCTGACGTACAGCACCACCGTGCTGCCCGCCGGGACCGTGCTGCCCGCTGCGGGGTCGGTACGGATGACCGCGCCCACCGCCACCGAGGGGTCCACGTTCTGAACCACCAGAACCGAGACCCCCAGCTCACGCAGAAGCTGCTCGGCATCGGCCTGCACATAGTTGGTGGTGTCAGGCAGGGTGACATACTTGGTGCCCAGGCTCACCGTAAGAGTAACGGTCTGGCCTTCCCGCACCGTCCGCCCTGCGGCGGGAGACTGCTTATACACATACCCTTCCCCATAGGTATTGTTGTACTCTTCCTCCCACTCGATCAGAATCTGACCGGAGCTGACCTGGGGCGAGGCGTTGACCTCGTCCCGGGTAACGCCCACATAATCTTCCAGGACGATTTCCGCCTTGGCGTTGAGCAGAGGATCGTCGGCGTTGCGCAGGATCATATAGCACAGGGAGGCACAGGCCAACCCAAACGCCACCGTGATGCCCAGCAGCACCGGCAAAAAGACCGAGCGGCGTTTTTGAGGCTTTGTTTTTCTGGGGGCAGCGCCGGCTTTTCCGGCAGAGTGGGAATCGTATTTCTGATTCATTGTTTTTTTGACCACCTTTGCTGGTGTTTCTTCCGGGATATACTGATACTCAAACTGGACATTGGGGTCTTGAACGTATCGTTCGAGGGCCTCCAGCATTTCACCCGCGCTGGCGAACCGGTTTTCGGGCAGTTTGGCCATCGCCCGCTCGGTGATCTCCACCAGAGCGCGGGGCGTCTCGGGGGCGATCTCCGCCAGGGACCGGGGGGTATCCGTGATCTGTTTCATGGCCACTTCCACCACATTGTCCGAGTCAAAGGGCAGTTTGCCCGAGAGCATCTCGTACATCATGACGCCCACCGAGTAAATATCGCTCTTGGGATCGGTCATGTCGCCCCGGGCCTGTTCGGGGCTGATATAGTGGACGCTGCCCATGGCTTTGCCGCTGAGCAGCTGGTTCTCAGCCCGGGAGATCCGCGCAATGCCGAAATCCATCATCCGCAGCTGGCCGTTGTCCAGCAGCATGATGTTCTGGGGCTTTACATCCCGATGAACCACCCCGTTGCGGTGGGCGTGTTCCAGTGCCTGCAAAATTTGGGAGATAAAGTGTACGGTTTCCCGGCTGGTGAGTTTGCCTCCCCGTTTGTTGAGATACTCCCGCAGGGTCATCCCGTCCACATATTCCATCACGATATATTGCAGCTGATCGCTCACCGACACGTCGTACACCTTGACGATGTTGGCGTGATGAAGCAGTGAAATGGCCTTGGACTCGTTCTTGAACCGTCGGACTAAGTCCGGGTCGTGCATAAACTCTTCCCGCAGGACCTTGACCGCCACCACGGTGCCTGGGGGCACCGGGCCGTTTTCACCCAGGCAGACGGCCTTATAAACATTGGCCATACCGCCGGAGCCGATGAGTTCTTTTACTTCATAAAGCCCATCCAGCTTTTTGCCGATGAGATTATCCATGTTTCACCTCCAGAGGTTCCGCACCCAGAAGCAGCGCCGTAATGTTGTCCTGGCCGCCGCCTGCATTGGCAGCCTCGATCAGTTTATCCGGCACATCGTAGAAGGAATACCGCGCAAAGATCTGCTCCATCTGGGCCACCGGCACAAAGTTGGTCAGCCCGTCCGAGCAGAGCAGCAGAATATCCTCCGGCAGAATGACCACCGAAGTATAATCCGGGCAAACCCGGTAGTCCACCCCCAGCGCCCGGGTGATGATATTTTTCTGGGGATGATGCTCCGCCTCCTGGGGGGTAATGGTGCCGCAGTCCACAAGCTCCTGTACATAGGAGTGATCGTGGGTCAGCTGTACCAGACGGCCCGCATGGTAGAGGTAGGCCCGGGAATCCCCCGCGTGGCACAGATGTACCCGGCCGGACCGGACCAGAGCGCAGACCGCCGTGGTGCCCATACCGGCCAGCGTTTCCTCCTGGGAAGATTTCTGGAACACATAGTGGTTGGCATTGCTCAGCACATCCTCCAGAAAAACCTTCTCCATGCCGGGCAGACAGCGGTTATAGTGCTCCTGAAAACAGCGCTCGATGATATCGCAGGCCCCGCGGGAGGCTTCCCGCCCGCCCCGCGCGCCGCCCATGCCGTCGCACACCAGGCCCCAGGCCGCGCCGCCCGGCAGCGCGCCCGCCCGGAAATCATCCTGGTTTTCGCGGCGAATGCGGCCTACATCGGTTTTTCCTGCCAGTTTCATGGTTGCTTCTCCTTATAACATCTGCGTCAGGTTTTTCCATCCATCTCTTCGCGGCGCAGCTGGCCGCAGGCGGCCGAGATTTCGCTGCCCAGCCGGCGGCGGATGGTGGCGTTGACCCCCAGCTCGGTCAGTTTTGCCTGGAACCGGCGCACATTGGCGGTATCGGTGGCCGAATAGGGGCTGCCGTCCACCGGGTTAATGGGGATCAGGTTGACGTGCGCCCCCATCCCCCGGATCAGGTGGGCCAGCTGGCGGGCGCAGCTATCCGTATCATTGACACCACGGACCATGGAATATTCAAAGCTGACCCGGCGGCCGGTGGTGTCCTGATAGCGGCGGACCGCCTCCATCAGCTGTTCCACCGGGTAGGCATTGTTCACCGGCATCATGCTGCTGCGGATCTCATTGTTGGGCGCATGGAGCGAAACCGACAAGGTCAGCTGGAGCTTGTGCTGGGCCAGCCGGTCGATCTTGGGCACCAGGCCGCAGGTGGACAGGCTGATGTTCCGCATCCCGATGTTCACCCCGTCGGGGGAAGAAATCAGCTGCAAAAAGGTCATCACCTGGTCGAAGTTGTCCAGTGGCTCGCCGATGCCCATGAGGACGATGTGAGAGATCCGCTCCCCGATGTCCTTCTGGGCGGTGTAGATCTCGGAGCAGATCTCCCCTGCTTCCAGATCCCGCACCCGGCCCGCCTGGGTGGAGGCGCAGAACCGGCAGCCCATCCGGCAGCCCACCTGGGTCGAGACGCAGACCGTGTTGCCGTAGTGATAGCGCATCACCACCGTCTCGATGCAGTTGCCGTCCTCCATCCGCAGAAGGTACTTTACGGTGCCGTCCTTGGCTTCCTGGCGGCGCTCGATCCGGGGCGCAGCGATATAAAACGCCTGGTTGAGCTTTTCAATCAGCGCCTTGGGCTGGTCGGTCATGGCCGAAAAGTCAGTGACCAGTTTCCGATGGATCCAGTGGAAAATCTGCTTAGCCCGGAAAGCCGGCTGACCCAGCCCTTTCAGCTCGGCAGAGAGCTGATCCATCGTCAGCGAAGAAATACAGCGTTTTTGTTCCATTCTGTTCTCCTGTACAGAGAAACGGAGTTAGCCCCCGTTTTTCTGCATTACACAGATAAAAAATCCGTCCATCCCGGTGCGGGTGGGCACCGAGAGGGCACCGAACGCCCCCAGGGTCATCCCCTCCGGGAAGCGCTCTGCGGGCAATTCCACCCGGAAATCCGGCCGCCGGGCGAGGAACGCCTCGATCTGGCGCTCGTTCTCCGCCGGGTGGATGGTGCAGGTGGAATAGACCAGCCGCCCGCCCGGTTTCAGGTACTCCGCCGCCCGGTCCAGGATGGCCGCCTGGGTGTCCAGAAGTTCCTGGTGGCGGGCCTTGTCCAGGGATTTATACCGGATATCCGGCTTTTTGGCCAGAATCCCGAGGCCGCTGCATGGCACATCCGCCAAAATCCGGTCTGCCTGGGGCAGAGCCGGGTTAGCCTTGGCGGCATCGTTGCAGAGAACTTCTACACAGTTCAATCCCATCCGCTGGACGGCGGTGCGGATCAGGCCCACCCGGTTTTCGGTGAGGTCGCAGCTGACAAGGCGGCCCTTGTCCTCCATCTGCTCGGCCAAGGCGATGGTTTTGCCTCCCGGGGCCGCGCAGAGATCCAGCACCGTTTCGCCGGGCTTCGGCCCGACGCAGAGGGCCGCCAGCTGGCTGGCCTGGCCCTCCACATGGTAATAGCCCTGCCGGAAGAGATCCGTATCCGCCGGGCTGCCCTCGAAAGCAGCCAAGATGCTGCCCGGCACAAGGCCGGGCTGGGCCTGGACGCCCTGCTCCCCCAGCAGCCGGATGAGGGTTTCTGCATCCGCCCGGAGGGGGTTGGCCCGCAGAGCAGTCAATCCATTATCGGCCGTGTGGGTCAGGATGCCGAGGGCCTCTTCGGGGTAGAACCGGTGGAGAAACTCCGCCACCGGCCGCCCCGCCGAACCCAGAACCATGAGTTTTTCGATCTCGTCGGCAAAGACAGCTTTTTCCAGATCATAGCCGCAGGCCCGGCGGAGCACCGCATTCACAAGGCCGGCGGCGCTGGTTTTGCCGAAAGCCCGTGTGAGCTTGACCGCCTCGTTGACGGCCGCCGAAACCGGCACCTGCATATACCGGGCCTGAGCCAGACCGCTGCGCAGGATGGCCCGAACCGGCGGGTCCAGTTTGGCGATCCCTTTGGGGAGAAACTGCCCCAGGATATAGTCGAGGGTGCTCTGCCGTTCCAGTACGGTATAAAAGATGGCCCCGGCAAATCCCTTGTCCCGGTCGGAAAGGGTCTGGCGGCGGAGTTCAGCGTCCAGCACCAGGTTGGAGTAGCCCCCCTGTTCCTGGCGAACCAGCGCCGAGACCGCCGCGGCTCGTGCTCCGGCGGGCTTCACAGCCGGTCCCCCGCTTTAAGCCGGAGCCCGGCCGCAAAGGCGCTGCCCTCCATGGGCTTGGAGCCCTCGGGCACCACCCGCAGCAGCTGAATGGCCCCGCTGCCGCAGGCAACGGTCAAAGGTTTGGTGGCCAGGACGATGCCCGGCGCTTCGCCGGTGCTCTCAGCCAGGCGGGATTCCATCACTTTGACTTTCTTGCCGCCGGAGGTGACAAACCAGGCAGCGGGCCAGGGGTTCATCCCCCGCACCCAGTTGTGGATGTGGGCGGCGTCCTCTGAAAAGTGGAACTCTGCCAGCTCCTTGGTCAGCACCGGTGCCAGGGTGGCGTGGGCGTGATCCTGGGGAACCGGGGCCAGAGAACCCGCCTCGATGGCGGGGATCACCCGGCAGAGCACCTGAGCGCCCACCGCCGTCACCCGGTCGAACAGCTCGCCGCTGGTCTCCTCGGGGCCGATGGCGATTTTCTCGCAGGCCAGCACGTCGCCGGTGTCCAGGCCCTCGTCCATCTGCATGATGGAGACGCCGGTCTCGGCGTCCCCGTTCAGCACCGACCACTGCACCGGCGCGCTGCCCCGGTATTTGGGCAGCAGCGAAACATGCAGGTTGATGCAGCCGTGTTTCGGGATCTGGAGCACCGAGGCGGGCAGGATGCAGCCATAAGCCACCACCACAATCAGCTCCGGGGCCAGGGCGCGGATGTTTTCGTCCTCTCCCCCATCCCGCAGAGTGCGGGGCTGAAAGACCGGCGTGCCGTGGGCCAGAGCCACCGTTTTCACCGGGGGCGCGGTCAGCACCTGTTTGCGGCCCACCGGCTTATCCCGGCGGGTGTAGACGGCGCAGATCTCGTGCCCGGCAGCATAGAGAGCCTCCAGGCAGGCCGCCGCGATGTCCGGCGTACCCATAAAAAGGATCCGCATTTACTTTTTCTCCTTTGCCTTGCGGGCGGCCTCGGCGCGGCCCTCCTCGGTGTCCTCGTAGAAGAACTCGCTGGACTGCATGATGGTCACGCCGTCCAGGTGGTCGTTCTCGTGCTGGATGCAGCGGGCCAGCAGGCCGTCGGCCTCCAGCTCAAACCACTCGCCGTTGCGGTCCTGGGCCCGGACCTTGATGGCTTCGGGCCGGGTGACAGCGCCGTTGTGCCCCGGGAAGGACAGACAGCCCTCGTAGCTGGTCTCCTCTTCCTCCGAGACGGCCAGGATCTCGGGGTTGACGAAGTCGATGAACTTATACTCGTAATCCTCCGGGATCTCCTCGGGGGCGTCGGTGGTGTCCCACACCACAAACAGGCGGCGGAGCATCCCCACCTGGGGGCCCGCCAGGCCGATGCCGTCGGCGGCAATCATGGTCTCGCGCATATCGTCCAGCAGAGTTGCCAGACGGTCGTCGAATTTGGTCACCGGGCGGCAGACCTTGTTCAGGATGGGGTCGCCCTCTTTTACAATTGTACGGATCGCCATAAGAAATATCCTCCCATTGTTCTGGATGATTAAATGTCACCGTCGGAGTGCAGATCCACCACAGCCGTGGCTTTTGCGGGCAGTTTTTCCTGCTCATAGAGGCTGAGCACCTGCCGCAGAAGATCGCGGAACTGTTTGTCGTTCCGGCATTTGACGGTCAATTTATAGCGGTAATTCTCGTTGATTTTCAAAATGCTGCCCGGGGTGGGCCCCAGCACCCGCAGAGGGATCTCGGGCCGTTTGGCGGCCTCCTGCCCCAAGAGCTGGGCGAACCGGGCGGCGGCCCGAGCCACCTCCGGCTCCTTTGTGCCGGTAAAGCCCACCACGCAGAGCCCACAGAAGGGCGGGTAAAGCCCGAGTTTCCGGTAGGAGATCTCCTGCTCGAAAAAGGCGTCGTAGTCCTGGGCGGCGGCCAGGTTCAGCACCGGGTTGCCCGGGTCGGTGGTCTGGATGATGGCATGGCCCGGGGCCTTGGCCCGGCCGCTGCGACCCACCACCTGGGTAATCAGGCTGAACACCGTCTCATAAGCCCGGAACCCCTGGGCGAAGAGCAGCGAGTCGATGCCCAGCACCCCGACAAGAGTCACATCCTCAAAATCCAGGCCCTTGGCCACCATCTGGGTGCCCACCATGATGTCGTACTCGTGCCGGGCGAATTTCGCCAGCAGTTTCTCGTGGGCGTCCTTGGCGGCGGTGGTGTCCTGGTCCATCCGCAAAATCCGCGCCTCGGGAAAAAGTGCTTCCAGCTCTTCCTCAGCCTTCTGGGTGCCGAAGCCCCGGTATTGCAGCTTGCCCCCACAGGTGGGGCAGACGGTGGGCCGGGGCTCGATCTGGCTGCCGCAGTAGTGGCAGAGCATCCGGCCCCCGGCCTTGTGGTAGACCATGGGGACGCTGCACTTGGGGCACTTGAGCACCTCCCGGCAGTCCTCGCACTGGGCCAGAGTTTGGTATCCCCGGCGGTTGAGCAAAAGGATGGTCTGCTTGTGGTCCTCGAGGTTTTTTCGGATGGCGTCTTCCAGGCTCAGGCTGATCTCCCGGGGGTTGCCTCCCGCCAGCTCGGCCCGCATGTCTACGATCTCCACGCTGGGCAGGGGCTGGCCCGCGTATCGCTGGGTCAGCCGCACCAGCTGGCACCGGCCGGCCTGGGTGGCGTAAAAGGTCTCGGTGGAGGGGGTGGCGCTGGCCAGCAAAAGCAGCGCGCCGTTCTCCCCTGCCCGCTGGCGAGCCACCTCATGGGCCGCATAGCGGGGAGACGATTCGGAACGATAGGTGTGCTCCTGCTCCTCGTCGATGATGATGAGGCCCAGCTTCTCTACAGGGGCAAAGATCGCGCTGCGGGTGCCCACCACAATATCCGCGCCCCCGTCCTGGATCATCTGCCACTGGAGCAGCCGTTCGGTGTGGTTGAGAGCCGAATGTTGGACGGCCACGCGCCGCCCGAAGGTGGATTTCAGCCGCAGGATCATCTGAGGGGTCAGGCTGATCTCCGGCACCAAAACCAGCGCCCGCCGCCCCAGGGCGAGGCAACGCTCGATGAGCTTTAAAAAGACGATGGTCTTGCCGCTGCCGGTGACGCCATAGAGCAGAGCCGTGTGGGGTTTGCCGCTCTCCAGATGGGGCGATAAGGCGTCGTAGGCCGCCTGCTGTTCCGCCGTCAGGGTCAAGGGCTCGGTGTTCTGGGGGATGGATGCGTAGAGATCCAGGGATTTGTTTACCTTCTCCCCGGTGAGGACCCCTTTGGAACAGAGGTTTTCCACCACCGCCCGGCTGATGCCCCGGGCCTCCAGTTCGGTCTGGGTGCGGGGCCCGCCGCTCAAAAGAGCCACCGCCGCCAATTGTTTAGCGGTGGGTTTGGGCTTTTGGGGCAGGGGCGCCACCAGCCGGTAAAGGGTCTCGGTGTGGCGGGTAAGTTGTTTTTGAAGAACGGGGGTTACCCCATCGGCGGCCAGTGCCGGGCGGTACTGGGCCCCGTAGGGGATCACCGCCTTGACGGCCTCGTAGTAGGTGCAGAAGGTGCGGGCTTTCAAAAAGCGAACCAATCCCAGCAGTTCCGGGGTCAGGCAGGCCGAGGCGGGCGCCACGTCGAAGAGATACTTGAGCTTTGCGCTCTCGGGCTCAGCGTCGCAGGCCAGCACCACCCCCATCCGGGGGCGGCTGCCCCGCCCAAAGGGCACCAGCACCATGCTGCCCAGGCGGACCTGGGCCTGCTGGTCCGGCAGAACCGCGTAGGTATAGAGTTTGTCGAAATGAAAGGTGGCGTTGCTGACCGCTACCCCCACTGTTTTCGGCATCCGCTTCGCTCCTTTTTTGTGGAATGGTGCGGGGTTACTTCAGCCCGGCGCGGCGGGCCATGATCTCGTAGAGGTTTGCAGCGCAGGCCTCGATGTCCTCGTTCACCACCTGGCAGTCAAACTGAGAGGCAATCTCCAGCTCTTTCCGGGCGGTTTCGAGACGTTTTTGGATTACCTCCTCCATCTCTTTGCTGTCCCGGCCCCGCAGACGGCTCTCGAGGGTCTCCCAGGAAGGGGGCAGCAGAAAAATGGTGGTGGCCCCGGGGTAAACCCGCTTGATGTTGGCCGCGCCGTGCACGTCAATGTTCAGCACCACCGGGGTGTTCTGGGCCAGCAGGCGGTCCACCTCGCTGCGGAGGGTGCCGTAATAATTGCCGCTGTAAAAATTGGATTCCAGCACCTCGTCCCGATGGAGCATCTCTTCAAACTGCTCTACCGTCCGGTAGAAGTAGTTGACCCCTTCCGCCTCCCCTTCCCGGGGGGAACGGGTGGTCACCGAGACGGTCTTGCCGATCTCGGGGTGGGTGCTGCGCAAATGGCTGATGACCGTATCTTTGCCCACCCCGGACGGACCGGAAACAACAAACAGATATTTTTCGTTTTCCATAGCTTTTATCCTTCCTCGGCAGGTTTGGCTTCCGCAGAGCCCCCCGCACGGTTTGCAATGGTCTCGGGCTGGAGCGCCGACAGAATCACATGGTCGGAGTCCATCAGGAGTACCGCGCGGGTGCTCCGGCCATAGGAAGCATCGATCAGCCGCCCCTGATCCCGGGCTTCCTTCACAATACGCTTGATGGGGGCTGAGTCCGGGCTGACCACGGCTACCAGCCGCTCGGCGCTGATCATGTTCCCAAAACCAATGTTGATGAGCTTCATTCTCGTGCCCTCCGGCAGATTATTCCAGGTTCTGAATCTGCTCCCGAATCTTTTCGATCTCGGCCTTCACGTCCACCACCACACGGGTGATGTCCAGATCCTGGCACTTGGAGCCGATGGTATTGGTCTCGCGGTTCAGCTCCTGGGTCAAAAAGTCCAGCTTGCGGCCCACCGGCTCATTCATCTCCAGAATGGCGCGGTACTGGGCGATGTGGCTGCGCAGACGAACGGTCTCCTCGTCTACCGCGGTCTTATCCGCAAAGATGGCTGCCTCGGTGAGGACCCGGGCGTCATCGATGTTGCGGTCTTCCAGCAGGACCCGCAGTTTTTCATAGAGGCGCTGGGTGTAGCTCTCCACCCGACCGGCGCTCTGGGCCTCAATTCGGCCCACGCACTCCTCGATGAAGACCAGACGAGAGAGGATATCCTCCTTCATCTTTTCGCCCTCCACGGCCCGCATCTCCACGAACCGGTCCAGGGCCTGCTCGGTCACAGCGGACACATCCGCCCAGAGCTGTTCTTCATCGGCGTCGGCGTGGCGGGTGGTCAACACATCCGGGAACCGGGCCAGCATCCCCGCCGAGAGATCGTTCTTGACGCCCAGCTCCCCGGCCAGCTCGCACAGGGCCTGCTGGTAGCTGCGGGCCAGTTCCAGGTCCACCGAGACCACGGTGTCGGTCAGGTCCACATTCTGGATGGTCAGGCTCAGCTCCACCTTACCCCGGGAGATCCGGCTGTTGAGCAGTTTTTTGAGTTTTCCGTCCATATAGCTGCAGCTGCGGGGAATCCGGGAGCTGTACTCAAAATACCGCGCGTTGACGCTGCGCAACTCCACCGTAATCTCGCGCCCGCCGCGCACCTCGCTGGCGCGGCCAAAACCAGTCATACTCAGGATCATAACATCTTCCTCTGCCTTTTCTTGCGCTCAATTTTTATGGTTTCTGTTATATGTATCCGCCTTAGGGCTGCAAAAACCCATGTTACGATACATATGCTGTTATTTTACTATTATAGGCAGCGTTTTTCAAGGGAATAGGCCAAAAAACGGCCCCGGCCCCTCATGAGAAAATTTCTGTGAAAAAAATTTTGCGGCAAACCCTGCGCCCGCCTTTCGGCCAGTGCACGATCTACCGCAAAATCACACTGTATAACCCCGGCCCGGACGCACTCTGGCATCCAGGCCGGATCATTTTATTGAGGAATGGCCCTTACTCAGACCGGATGGGACTTGTTGGCATAATCCGCATGGGCCGCGTCCACACCCTGCTTTTTGGCGTTGCGGGTCTCAAAGAACTTGGGTGCGACCTGGGGGAACATGGCGTAGGTCAGCACGTCCTCTTCCTGGGTGGCCCACTTGGCAGCCTCGGCACGGAGTTTCTCCATCTCGGGCTCCAGGGTATCCGCAAACCGGCAGGTAATGGGCTGCTCGTCGCCCAGGATCTGCTTGGTGAACTCGGGGCTGATGGGGGCGGGAGTGCGGCCGTAATCGCCGTGGACCAGGCCCTTGAACTCCTTGGTGACCATCTTGTACCGCTCGCCCAGAATGACGTTAAAGACAGCCTGGGTGCCCACGATCTGGCTGGTGGGGGTAACCAGCGGCGGATAACCGGCATCCTCACGGACGCGGGGAATCTCGGCCAGAACCTCGTCCAGCTTGTCCTCCTTGCCGGCGTCCTTCAGCTGCTTGAGCATGTTGGAGAACATGCCGCCCGGCACCTGGTACAGCAGGGTGTTGGCATCCACGCCCAGGCTCTTGGGGCTGATCTGGCCGTTGGCAATGTACTTTTCGCGCAGCTTGGCGAAGTAGTTGCGGACAACGTTCAGCTGGTTCAGATCCAGGCCGGTGTCGTAGTCGGTGCCCTGGAGGGCAGCCACCAGGCTCTCGGTGGGCATATGGCTGGTGCCCAGAGACAGGGGGCTCATGGCCGTATCGACGATGTCGGCGCCCGCCTCGATGCCCTTCAGGATGGACATGGAAGCCAGGCCGGCGGTGTAGTGGCTGTGGATATCCACCGGGATGTTGACGGTCTTCTTCAGCTTCTTGACCAGCTCATAGCAGGCATAGGGGGTCAGCAGGCCGGCCATATCCTTAATGCAGATGGAGTCTGCGCCCATCTCCTCCAGGGTCTTGGCGTAGTCTGCGAAAGCCTTGTTGCTGTGAACAGGGCTCAGGGTGTAGCTGATGCAGCCCTGAACGTGTGCGCCCTCCTTGTTGGCTGCCTTGATGGCAGTCTCCAGGTTGCGGGGATCGTTCAGCGCGTCAAAGATACGGATCACATCGATGCCGTTGGCCACCGACTTCTGCACAAAGTACTCGACGGCGTCGTCGGCATAGGGGCGGTAGCCCAGCATGTTCTGGCCGCGGAAGAGCATCTGCAGCTTCTGGTGGGGCAGCTCTTTGCGCAGGATGCGCAGCCGCTCCCAGGGGTCCTCATCCAGGAAACGGATGCAGCTGTCGAAGGTGGCGCCGCCCCAGCACTCCACCGAGAAGTAGTTGATCTTGTCCATTTCGGGCAGGATGGGGCGCATCTCGTCCATGGTCATACGGGTGGCCAGCAGGGACTGGTGGGCGTCGCGAAGGACGACCTCGGTGATTTTGATCGGCTTTTTCGCCATAGTTCTCACCTCTCCTTAGTTCATCGAGACCAGAACGTCGCCGGAGTTGACGGTATCGCCCTTGTTCACGTTGACAGAAGCGACGGTGCCGTCCTGCGGGGCGAGGATTTCGTTCTCCATCTTCATGGCTTCCAGGATCACCAGGGTGTCACCGGCCTTGACGGAGTCACCGGCCTTGACCTTGACGTCCAGGATGTTGCCGGGCATGGGAGCCTTGACCGAGACAGCGCCGGCTGCTGCGGGCTTTGCAGCAGGTGCGGGAGCTGCCTTGGGGGCGGGAGCCGGTGCGGCGGGTGCAGCAGGAGCAGCTGCGGGGGCAGCAACCGGAGCTGCTCCTGCGACGGTCTCCTCGACGCTGACGCTGTATGCGACGCCATTGACGGTAATGTTATAGTATTTCATCGAAAAATCCTCCTCGAATCAATTCGAATCTGTGAGTGTATCGTTTCGTCCATCCCGGGGGATCGGGCGCTTACAGAGCCATGTTGCCGTGCTTCTTGGGCAGACGGGAGGCGCGCTTGGTGCTCAGCAGCTCCAGAGCGGCCACGACGCTGGCGCGGGCGTCTGCGGCAGCGCAGACCATATCGGCCGCACCGCAGGCCACCGCGTTGGCGGCGCTGCACACCTCGGCGGTGTAGGCAGCGACTTTGGCGTTGGTGGCGGCAATGATGTTGTCCGAGGCGTCAATCTCGTCCTTGTACAGAACGGTGACGGCGGCGCTGGGCTCCAGGGCGCTGACCACACAGCCCTCCACGGCGATCCGCAGATCGGCGCTGGCCAGGGCAGTATAGACGGGGCCCACAGCCTTGCCTGCCAGCAGGCAGACCCGGGCGGTGGTGGCGTCGGCGTATGTAGCAGCCAGACGGGCAGCCTCCCGCACGCCGCCGGCGATGTCGTCGGAGCAGCTGGGCAGGAAGCCCTCGGTGTTGACGATGGTCACCACCGGCACACTGAAAGCGTCGCACAGGCGGACAAAGCGGGAAGCCTTGGACACGCAGTTGTGGCAGAGCTTCTCACCGGTGACCACAACGCCCACGGCATTGCCGGCGATGGTGGCCAGGGCGGTGTAGACATTCTTGCCGAAGCCGGCGTACAGCTCGACAGCGCTGTCCTTATCCACAATGGCGGCGGCCGCCTTAGCGGGGTCAGCATTGGCCGCCAGAACGGCGGTGGGCTGCTCGAACTCGAAGTAAGCGGGGCCGGTCAGATTGTTGGCGGGCAGCAGACCCACAATGTGGGCAGCGGTCTCGGCGGCCTCCTCGGTGCTGGCGGCGATGATGGAAGCGGCGCCAGCCTTGGCGGCTGCGGCTGCGGTGCCTGCACCCTCGGCCTTATCGCCCTTGGCGGCGGAAGTAAAGGGAGCGGTAAAGAACAGCTCGGCATCCTTGGTCATGATGCAGACGTCGGCATTCGCCGCAGCCAGTGCGCTGGTGCCGCCGCAGACGCCCAGAACCACTGCCACCTGAGGGATGACACCGGATACTTTGGCGATGGTGGCGTTCAGTTTGGTGTTGGCGGTCAGCACAGCCAGACCCTCGGCCAGCTTTGCGCCCACCGAGTTATAGAAGGTAACCACCGGGCTGCCGGTCTGAGCCGCCAGCTCCAGGACCTTGACGTTCTTCTCCAGGTCCTGTACGGTGACTGCTGCGCCGTTCTGGAACACGGTATAGGTCTGCTGACCACCCGCGTTGCCAAAGGCAGCGCTGACAGCGCCGTCCGCAAACAGGCTGGTGTATACGCCGTCGTCGTAGAATTTGGCGAGAATTGTTTCCTTGTCAATCTTTGAAGCCATGATAAGACCTCCTGCTTTTCTCACATGCGTTCAAAATTAGCCCTATTATACTATTTTGTTTCTTTTTTCACAAGAACTTCTTGCAACATTTGCCTGAAAAAAGTTCTATTTTTTGAATTTTTCGCCTTAACCTTTCCGTGCGGGGCCCTTTTTGCCGCTCTGGCCCACCGGCCCGGAGGGGCGGCGATGGGCCGTCTCGGACTTCACCGCAGCGCTGCGGGTCTGGGCCCGGCCCTTGGCGGCAGCCGCCCGCAGGCCGGTCAGCTCCTGTTTGGACAGCTCCCGGTACTTGCCGGGCTGGAGCATCCCCAGCTTGACCACGCCCTCGGCGTTCCGCTTCAGGCGAACCACCTGGAGGCCCACGGCCTCGCACATCCGGCGGATCTCACGGTTTTTGCCCTCTTTCAGGGTAATTTCCATCACGGTGCGGCCCGGCTCGTCCACCACTACGTTGATGGTGCAGGGCATGGTCTTGGTGCCGTCGTCCAGCACCACACCCTCGCTCATCTTGAGGATCTGCTGCTCGTCGGCGTGGGGCTGCACCGTCACCCGGTAGAGCTTGGAGATGCCGCTGGACGGGTGCATCATCGCGTGGGCGAAGGCGCCGTCGTTGGTCATCAGCAAGAGGCCCTCACTGTCTTTGTCCAGGCGGCCCACCGGATACAGCCGGGCCGGGACATCCTTCACCAGGTCCATGACGGTCTTGCGGCCCAGCTCGTCGCTGACGGTGGTCACATAGCCGCGGGGTTTGTAGAGAGCCAGATAATAGAGCTGCTGGTCCTTCTGGATATAAATCCGCTGGTCATCCACATGCAGCACATCCCGGTTGGGGTCCATCTTGTCCCCCACCTTGGCGGGGTGGCCGTTGACCTTGACCCGCCCCTCGGCGATGATCTGCTCGGCAGCCCGGCGGGAGCACAGCCCCTGCTCGCTCATGATTTTCTGAATACGTTCCAATGCCATAATTATTCTCCTTTGTCCGCCTCCCGGCGCTCAAAAAAACAGGATCTTCCGCCCGCAAATGCGGGCAGAATTCCCCTGTTGATCGGTTTATTCTGCCTGGGCCGGTGCTTCGGCCGCGGCTTTGGATTCTTCGGCTTTGCTCTTCAGCAGCTGGTTGACCTTGTCCATCAGCTCCGGCAGCATGGTCAGAGCACGGTCCAGGCTGTTGGAGGGATCCGACAGCTGGATGGTCCGCACACAGCCGTTCTTAACCACCAGAAAGGCCACCGGCTGGATCTTGACCCCGGCGCCCGAGCCGCCGCCGAACAGCTCCTTGTTGGCGGGGTTCTTGCCGTCAAAATCGGTGCCGCCCGACGCAAACCCAAAAGACACCTTGGAAACAGGCAGAATGGTGGTGCCGTCCTCGGTGGTGATCGGTTTGCCAATGATGGTGTTGGAATCCACCATCTGATGGATCTTCTCCATGGTCACGCCCATGAGTCCCTGAATTGGATGTTCAGCCATAATCTCGGCCTCCTCTTAGATTCCATAGAATATACAAGCAGCCAACGTGCAGGCTCCCTCTGCCCAGTATGGTCCACCGGGCCGGGATCATACGCCCACCGGGGAGCGCCGCCTATTCGGCCGCGCTTTTTTGCAAAGCCGTTCTAGAACATTGTATCACACTTTACAGGAAAACGTCCAGTACCTTTTCCCGCCAGAGTTCGATCAAAACCTGCACCGCAGCAATCGCCGCAAAGAGCATCCGGGCCGAAACCCGGAAGGACACCCGTTCCCGGGCGGGGGGCTCGGCCGGGTCCACCTGGGGCACCACACGCAATTCCTCGAAATCCAGATAGACGAAGTGGTCCAGCACCCCCAGGGTGGTATACAGCCAGGCATTGACCCGGCCATAGGCTCGGGCCGTATCGGCGGGGTCCTCGCCGGACACCGGCAGATAAACCCGAATACGGGTAAACCGCAGCGCCCCAAAGGCCGCCCGGGTAATCTTCCCGGCTCCCCGCAGCAGGGCGCAGATCACATCCAGGGAGATCTTTGCTTTTTTGCGCGGGGCGGCTTTGGGTTTTGCCTCAGGCTTCCGGGGCGGCTTTTTGGCGGCCCGGCGGCGACGGCGCTCGGCCAGCCAGGTCCGGAATTTCTTCCACTGACGGGCCCAGAAACCAGGCTCCGGGGGCTCGCCCTCTTCCATGGCAGGCTGTTCCGGCTCGGGGAACTGGAACACCGGCAGGGTAATCCCTAAAGCTCCCACCCTCACCCGCAGGATCTCGTCCTCCCAGGAAAGGTCGGCGCAGAAAGGGCAGAGCAAAAGCAGCAGTCCCAGCCCCAGCAAAACCGCCAGCAGGATCAGGACAAACTGGAGCAGGAATAAAACTACCCCGCCCAGAAACGACAGCACTGCGCTCATTTGCTCCCCTCCCCTGCGCTGGATTCATCCTCCGATTCATGGAGGGGCGGCAGATCCGCCAAACTGGACAGCCCGAACACCCGCAGAAAGTGGTCGGTGGTTCGGAAACTCACCGGCCGCCCGGGCAGGTCCAGACGGCCCGCCTCCTCGATCAGTCCTTTTTCCAGCAGGCCGGAGACGCTGGAGGAGGAGTCCACCCCTCGCACCTGCTCGATAAAGGCCCGGGAAACCGGCTGGTTGTAGGCGATCACCGTCAGGGTTTCCAGGGCGGCGGGGGTCAGCGGGGCAGCCCGACGGCTCTCCAATGCTTTGGCTACCCAGGGGCCGCACTCGTTCTTAGTGGCCAGCTGCCAGTGCTCTCCCAGATGGAGCAGGCAGAGCCCACTCTCCGGTTTTTGGTACCGGGCCCGCAGCCCGGCCAGGGCCTGTTCCACAAGAGGCTGGGGCAGTTCCAGAGCCGCGGCCAGTTTCGCCGCGCCGATGGGCTCCCCGTGGGCGAAGAGCACCGCCTCCACCACCGATTCAATCTGTGCCTTGTCCATCTTGGTCCTCCTTTTGGGCATCTGCCAGGCCTCTCCCCCGCCGGACCGTGAGCCCGGTATCCGGCCCGATCTCAATTCGCCCGGCCCGCACCAGTTCCAGCACCGCCAGGAAGGTTGCCACCGTGGCCGACCGCTCCTGGCGGCGGCTGAACAGCTGGCCCAGCCGGCTGACTTTGCCGGTCAGCAGCCCCCGCAGAATATGCACCACCCGGCTGCCCACCGAGACAAAGGGCGCTGTCACCAGCGGCTCGAACTGCTCCTGACGCACCGGCTCGGGCCGCCCCCGGCCCGCCATGGCCCGCCAGCAGTCGGCCAGCACCTGGGCGTCATGGTGGAGCGGGTACAGTCCGCCCGGTTCCGGCGGGATCGGGGGGCGGACATAGACCGTCACCCCGGCGGCACGCTGGCCCAGGGCAGCGGCCATCCGACGACAGAGATCGTATTCGATCAGGCGGCCGGTCAGCTCCTCTTTCATCCGCTCGCCCTCGGTGCTCCGGGGCAACAGGAGAAAGCTCTTCATCTCCACCAGCCGGGCGGCGGTCTCAATAAAAGCGCTGGCGACGTTGGGGTCCTGCTGCCGGGCCCGTTCTACAATTGCGGTATACTGGTCGATCAGTTCCAGAATGGGGATGTTGTGCAGATCCATCTTGTGTTTGGCCACCAGCGCCAGCAGCAAATCCAGGGGCCCGTCGAAGGCTTCAAGATGGAAGGTCAGTTCTTCCGGGGCGCTCACACGCTCACCATCACCGCATAGACCGAGTAGGCCAGGCGGTCAATATAAGAGGTGGCAAAGCCCATCCACTGCCAAACCTGGTTGTTCATCCAGGCCAGCGGGGTGTCGAAAACGCCGAACCAGACCATGGCCAGCAGCACCACCAAAATGGTCCGTTCGTAGCGCATCACCCCAAAATACAGCCGCCGGGGCAACAGCACCAGCGCCACCCGGCTGCCGTCCAGCGGGGGGATGGGCAGCAGGTTAAACACCGCCAGGCCCACGTTCATCAGGACCATATACTCTAGAAAATAGGCGATGAAGAGGGTAGCGTTGTTCACCGGGGCCCAGTAGTACATCACCTTCCAGATCGCCATGGACAGATAGGCCATCAGGAGATTCGCCACCGGGCCCGCCAGAGCGGTGAGAGCCATCCCCACTTTCGGGTTTTTAAAGCGGCGGGGGTCGGTGGGGACCGGTTTGGCCCAGCCAATGCCCGCCACTACCATGCAGACGGTGCCCAAAAGGTCAAAGTGGGCGAAGGGATTCAGGGAAAGCCGGCCGTGCTCTTTGGCGGTGGCGTCCCCCAAAAGCCAGCTGGCCAGCGCGTGGCCCGCCTCGTGGCAGGGGATGGCCGCCAGGGTCACCAGCAGCCGGACAAAATAATACATACCTACTGAGGTCATTTTTCTTCTCCTGCAATTGTAAGTTTGGTCGCAATCCATGGTATATGATACTATTTTTTCCCTCTCGGGGCAAGAGTCTGCCGCCCAGCGGAAAAAACAGAAGAATTTTGAAAAAAAGACTTGCTTTTTCCATCCCGTTCTGGTAGAATAGTCAAGCTGATTATTTTGAATTCCTGATTTCATCTTCTAGGAGGTGCAAGTATCATGGCTAAGTGTGAATGCTGTGGCAAGGGCGTGACCTTCGGTATCAAGGTCTCTCACTCTCATCGCCGCTCTAACCGTACCTGGAAGCCCAATGTCCGCCGCGTCAAAGCGGTCGTGGATGGCTCTCCCAAGTATATCTACGCATGCTCCCGCTGCCTGCGCGCTGGCAAAGTTACCCGCGCTGTCTAAGTCGGTGTATGTTGCCGGTCACTCAACCAGTGGCCGGCTTTTTCTTTTATGGTTCTGCGTCACTACCGGAGGTGTAAGATTATGCTGCTGCCCAACGACCCGGTCATGCTGCTGAGTGTGATTAACCTCAAGCTGCGGGACTACTACCCCACCCTCGACCAGCTGTGCGAGGATCTGGAACAGGACAAGGCCGATTTGTGTGCAAAACTTTCGGCCATTGGCTACGAATACAGCGCCGAGCGCAACCAGTTCATCTGAGCGCGGCGCTGAAATCTGGAGGGTTCAATCATGATGCAAGGTACCTATTATAAGGAATGGAGCAACGCCCTGGGCCGGGAGATGGAGTTCAAGGTCTACGGCACCGCCGGCGCGCCGGTTCTGGTTCTGCCCTGCGGGGGCGGCCGTTTCTACGACTGGGAGGATCAGGGCATGCTGGAAGCTTCGGCCTGGCTGCTGGAGAGCGGCAAAATCCAGCTGTTCTGCGCCGACAGCCTGCCCCCTGAGCTGGAAATGGCGGCCGATGTAACTCCCCGCCGCCGCGCCGAGTTACAGGAAAAATACTTCAACTATATCACCCGGGAGCTGGCAGACCGGATTTTGGCTCTGAACGGCGCCGCCCGGAAAGCCGCTGCCCCGGCCGAGCCCGCCCCCAAGGCTGAGAAGGCGGGCAAAGAAGCCAAAAAGGAAGAAACCATCACCGGCATCTGGTGTGTAGGCGCCGATCTGGGGGCCTGGCAGGCGATGAACCTGCGGCTCCGCCGCCCGGATCTCTTCTGCGGAGCCATCGCCCTCTCGGGCCTGTTCGACCCCTCCGCCCGGCTGGGCAGCGCCCAGGACGATCTGGCCCTGCGCAATACCCCGGCAGCCTATCTGGCCGCCGGACTGCCGGGCTGCACCGCCCCGAAGCTCCTGGCCGCTGAGGGCCGGATGATCCTCTGTGCTGGTCAGGGCGGCTACGAAGCCGAGGCTCTGGCCTCCACCCAGCAGATGCAGTCTGCTCTGCAGGCCGCAGGCATCCCCGAGCACACCGAAATCTGGGGCCAGGATGTCTCCCACGACTGGTACTGGTGGGCCAAGGAGTGGAATATCTTCTCCGAGCGTCTGTTCCATTAAGCGTATAATCCTGAATTTTGCAAAGCGCTTTCTCTCCGTTCCGGCGGGGAGGGAGCGCTTTTTGTTTTCAGGGGTGCTCCCCTCCCCTCTTGCATTGTTGGATGAAACGTGCTACAATGGCCTTACAAACCATACCCCGGTATGGTAATTTGGTTCTGTCAGGAACTGAAACGAAAGGAGCAACGCCATGTCAGAAGATTTATTCACCCTCTGCGAAGGGTGCGAAGCGCCGCAGCCCTCCGCCGAGATTTCGGATTGCTGCCGCAAAAAAGAACGTTCACCGGAGGAGTATCAGCACCTGATCCACCGGCTGAACCGGATCGAGGGCCAGATCCGGGGAATTCGCGGGATGGTAGAGAAGGACGCCTACTGCCCGGATATCCTGATCCAGGTCTCGGCCGCCTCCTCTGCCCTGAACAGTTTTACCAAGGAGCTGCTGGCCCAGCACATCCACACCTGTGTGGCCCAGGATATCCGGGCCGGGCGGGACGAGGCCATTGACGAGCTGGTCAAACTGCTGCTCCGTCTCATGCGCTGAAAGTGGGGCTGAATGATATGGAACAATACAACATCACCGGCATGAGCTGCGCGGCTTGCAGCGCCCGGGTGGAGAAAGCCGTCTCCAAAGTCCCCGGCGTGACCAGCTGCTCGGTCAGCCTGCTGACCAACTCCATGGGGGTGGAGGGCTCCGCCTCCCCCGAAGCCATTGTTCAGGCAGTGGAGGCCGCCGGGTACGGCGCCAGCCCCAAAGAAACCGCCGGACCTTCGGCAAAATCTGCCGCCGCCCCTGCGCTGGATGCCCTGGCCGACCACGAAACCCCCAAACTCAAACGGCGGCTGCTGGCCTCCCTGGTGTTCCTGGTGGTTTTGATGTACTTCTCCATGGGGCACATGATGTGGGGCTGGCCTTTGCCCGGCTGGTTTGAGGGCAATCACGTGGCAGTGGGGCTCGTTCAGCTGTTGCTGGCCGGCATTGTCATGGTCATCAACCAGAAATTTTTCATCAGCGGATTCAAGAGCCTGGCCCACGGCGCCCCCAATATGGATACCCTGGTGGCCCTGGGTTCGGCGGCCTCCTTTGTCTGGAGCACCTATGCCCTCTTTGCCATGACGGACGCACAGCTCCACGGCGACCACGCCGCCGTCATGGAGTATATGATGGAGTTCTACTTCGAGTCCGCCGCCATGATCCTGACCCTGATCACCGTGGGCAAGATGCTGGAGGCCCGCTCCAAGGGTAAAACCACCGATGCCCTCAAGAGCCTGATGAAGCTGGCCCCCAAGACAGCCACCGTTCTGCGGGACGGACAGGAAATTGCCGTGCCCATCGAGCAGGTGCAGAAGGGCGACCAGTTTGTGGTCCGCCCGGGCGAGAACATCCCGGTGGACGGCGTGGTGCTGGAAGGTTCCAGCGCGGTGAACGAGAGTGCCTTGACGGGTGAGAGCATCCCGGTGGATAAAGCCCCCGGAGACTCGGTTTCGGCCGCCACCGCCAACCAATCCGGCTTCCTGCGCTGCGAGGCCACCCGGGTGGGCGAGGACACCACCCTCTCCCAGATCATCCGGATGGTCAGCGATGCAGCAGCCACCAAAGCCCCCATCGCCAAGGTGGCAGACACCGTCTCCGGCTTCTTTGTGCCGGTGGTCATTACCATTGCGGTTGTGACTACGGCAGTCTGGCTGCTGCTGGGTCAGCCGCTGGCCTTTGCTCTGGCCCGGGGGATCTCGGTCCTGGTCATCAGCTGCCCCTGCGCCCTGGGTTTGGCCACCCCGGTGGCCATCATGGTGGGCAACGGTTTGGGGGCCAAAAACGGCATCCTCTTCAAGGCCGCTGCTTCCCTGGAAGCCGCGGGCCGCACCCAGATTGTCGCTCTGGATAAAACCGGCACCATCACCCGGGGCGAACCCGAAACCACCGATCTTTTGCCGGTGGAAGGGGTCACTGAAACCGAGCTTTTGACCCTGGCTGCCGCCCTGGAACAAAAGAGCGAGCACCCTCTGGCCAAGGCGGTTCTGGCCCGGGCGGAGGAAGAACAGATCACCCCGCCGGAAGTTTCCGACTTCGCTGCTCTGCCGGGCAACGGCCTTTCTGCCACGCTGGCAGGCGGCCCCATCTACGGCGGTAACCTGAACTTCATCCGCACCAAAGCCCCGATCCCCCCGGCACTGGAACAGCAGGCCCAGGAGCTGGCGGCTCAGGGCAAAACGCCCCTCTTCTTCGGCGGTGGCGACCGTTTGCTGGGCGTTATCGCGGTGGCGGACACCATCAAGCCCGAGAGCCCCCAGGCCATCCGGGAATTGCAGGAGATGGGGATTCGGGTAGTGATGCTCACCGGCGATAACCGGCGCACCGCCGACGCCATCGGCCGCCAGGTAGGGGTGGACGCGGTGGTTGCCGGGGTCCTGCCCGACGGCAAGGAGGCGGTGATCCGTACCCTGAGCCAGTACGGCAAGGTCGCCATGGTGGGCGACGGCATCAACGACGCCCCCGCCCTGACCCGGGCCGATACCGGCATTGCCATCGGTGCAGGCACCGACGTGGCCATTGACGCCGCCGATGTGGTCCTGATGAACAGCAAGCTCTCGGACGTTCCGGCGGCCATCCGGCTGAGCCGGGCCACCCTGCGGAACATCCACGAGAATCTGTTCTGGGCTTTTATTTATAACCTGATCGGCATCCCCCTGGCAGCCGGGCTTTTGATCCCCCTGGGTCTGACTTTGAACCCCATGTTCGGCGCGGCGGCCATGAGCCTGTCCAGCTTCTGCGTGGTGAGCAACGCCCTGCGGCTGAACCTGTTTGACCTCCACAGCGCCCGCAAGGACCGGAAAGTCCAGCCCGTGGAACTCCCCCCCGCCCTGCTGCCGGCAGAGGCTGAGGCTTGTCCCCTGGCAAACCGTCCCGAACCTGATGTAACCGAAGAAACTGAAAAGGAGAAAACAACCATGAAAAAGACCATGAAAATCGAAGGCATGATGTGCGGCCATTGCGAGGCCCGGGTCAAGAAGGCCCTGGAGAAGCTGCCCCAGGTGGACGAAGCCGTTGTCAGCCACACCGAGGGCACCGCTGTTCTGACCCTGAACGCCCCGGTAGAGGACGCAGCCCTGAAGGAAGCCGTCGAGGCACAGGACTATACGGTTCTGGGCATTGAGTAACTTTCTGCTGTAACAATCTACCAAAAAGGCCGCGGCCCGCTCCTCTCGTGAGGAACAGGCCGCGGCCTTTGTTTTATCTTTCAGAAAGTTTTACCACAGCCACATCCTGGATGCCATACCGCTCCAGCAGAGACAGAGCAGCGGGCCCCAGCCGCTCTCCGCTGACTGCAATGGGGATGGCAGGCGGACAGGAAACTGTGGGCAGTGCGCAGACCCGACCCAGAGCCCGGCCCACCGGCACCCGCTCCTGGGGGGCAAACACCGCTTGGCGGATGCTGCACTGGGGGCTGGCCTCTTTTTTCAGGGCGGCCAGCAGAGGTCCGTCGTCCTCGGGGGCAGAGGAGGCAGGGGCTGTCCACTCCCCCGCCAGTGCCGCGCCCACAGCGGTCCGGATCCGTGCCCAATCCCGGGGCGGATTTTCGGGGGTGAACATCAGCACCACATAGCGGTTGTCGGCGTATTCACACTCTACCGCATACTGACGCAGCAGCTCCGCCAGCGCCCGGCCGGTACAACCCAGAGCGCTGCCGTCCAGCACCAGTTTCAGGGGTTCAGAAGGCCGCACCAGCGCTGTGGGGCAGCCTGCTGCCCGGCTTTCGGCGTTTAATTCCTCTTTCAGAGTTTCCAGCCGGTGAATACATTCTTCCACCCGCTGGGGATACCCCTCGCTGATGGAACGATTGCACAGGTCCAAAGACTGTAAAATCAAATAAGAAGGGCTGGTGGAGCCAAACAGACAGAGTGCATTGCGCACCACCCCATCTTCCAAAGGCAGTCCCGGCGCCAGATGCAGATAGGCGCCCCCGGTCAGAACCGGCAGGGTCTTATGCCCCGAATCACAGCAGAGGGCGGCCCCCAGAGCGATGGGGTGCCGGCTGCCCCCAGGCAGAAAGGGCAGATAGGCCCCGTGGGCGTTATCCACCAGAAGGGGCACATTCCTTTCCCGGCAGACTTTCGCCAAAACGGGAATGTCCTGGATGCCGCCCAGATAGTCCGGCGAGGTGAGGTAAACCCCAAAGGGCTTTTTCCCCTCCCCCGCCAGAGCGTCCAGCTCTGTTTCCAGCTGGGCCGGGGTCACCGGGCAGCTGCACAGGTTCGCCCCCTGGCTCTCCGCGGGCCAGAGCCAATGAATCTCAAAATCCAGCAAAGCCGCTGCATAGAGCAGTGCTTTGTGGGCGTTGCGGGCCGCCAGCAGCACCGGCCGACCCTGGGTGGGCGGCGCCATCTGAAGAGCCAGAAACAGCATCGCCCGGATGCACTGGGACGAGCCCTCGGTGCTGTAAAAAGTCCGTCCGGTGCCAAAGAGGTGGGCAGCGTTTTTCTCACTCTCGGCGATGATCCCCTCTGCCTCATAGAGCTCGTCCGCGCCCTGAATCTCGGTGATATCCAGCGCCTCGCACCCCAAAGGCCCTCGGCCTTTGTGTCCGGGCATATGCAGCCGGGAGACTTCCGCCCCGGCGTAGCGGCTCACAAAATCCGCGATGGGGGTGTTCATTCGGCGCAGCCGTCCCCCCCGCAGGCCGAGCACTCGCTGCCCAGCTGGACCGGCACCTCGATGCCCTGGGCCGCCAGCTCCTGGCTCTCGGCCACTTTGATCATGATGGCACACTCGATCCGCTTTTTGAACAGCTCACAACCGTACTCATAGACGCCCCGGATGCTGCCGGTGGCGTGGTAGGCGTTGGCCGCACAGCCGCCCGAGCAGTAGAGCTTGGCCCAGCAGTCCTTGCATTCCGGGCGGGCGTAGGCGTTGCAGTGCTTGAACTCATCCCGAACGGCGGTGTTGGTGACGCCCTGCCAGATGTCGCCCATCTTGTACTTGGGATCGCCCACAAACTGGTGGCAGGGGTAGAGATCGCCCCAGGGGGTGACCGCCATATACTCGGTGCCGGAGCCGCAGCCCGAAATCCGCTTGTAGATGCAGGGGCCGCCGGTCAGGTCAATCATATAATGATAGAAGGTGAAGCCCCGGCCCTCACGGTCCCGCTTGAGCATCTCTTTGGCCAGGATCTCATACTGCTCTTTCAGGATGGGCAGATCTTCGGCGGTCAGAGCGCAGGGATCGTCCGGCTTGGAGACCACCGGCTCCATGCTCAGCTCCTTGAAGCCCAGGTCCGCCATGTGGAAAATATCCTTGGTGAAGTCCACGTTGTTGTGGGTGTAGGTGCCGCGGATGTAGTAGCTCTTATCCCCGCGGGCTTCCACAAACTTCTGGAACTTGGGCACGATGGTGTCGTAGCTGCCCCGGCCGGCGTAGTCCACCCGCAGCCGGTCGTGGACCTCCTTGCGACCGTCCAGGCTGAGAACCACGTTGCTCATCTCTTTGTTTGCAAACTCGATGACATCGTCGTCGATCAGCATACCGTTGGTGGTGAGGGTGAAACGGAAGTTCTTGTTGTGGATCTTCTCCTGCTCGCGGCAGTAGGCCACCAGCTTTTTGACCATGTCCCAGTTCATCAGGGGCTCGCCGCCGAAGAAGTCCACTTCCAGATTGCGGCGGGTGCCGGAATTCTCGATCAGGAAATCCATGGCCCGCTTGCCCACCTCAAAGCTCATCAGGGCCCGCTTGCCCTGATAACGGCCCTGAGCCGCGAAGCAGTAAGAGCAGTTCAGGTTGCAGGTGTGGGCCACATGCAGGCAGAGCGCCTTGATCACGGTGTTGCGGTTTTTGAAATCGAAGGCCAGGTTCTCGTACTGGTCGGGAGCCCAGAGTTTGCCCTGGGCTTCCAGCTCGGCCACATCGGCCAGGCACTGCTCCAGATCCTCGGCAGTGACGTCCGGGCGGTCGGCGTACTTGGCCAGCAGCTCCCGGACAATCTCCTCCTTGGACTTTTCCTTATAGAGGGCGATCACATCGTAGGCCACCTCATCCACCGCGTGCACCGAGCCCGAGCAGGTGTCCAGAACAATGTTATAGCCGTTGAGTTTGTACTGATGTACCATATAGGGTTATCCTCCATGCCATAAAAAAATGCCGCCCAAACAGGCGGCATCGAGTCAAAGCCGAATTACTTGTTGCTGTTCTCGCACTGCTGGTTGGCCACGCCGCAGGAGGTCTTGCAGGCAGACTGGCAAGAAGTCTGGCACTCGCCGCAGCCACCGGTCTGAACGCTCTTGGTCAGGTCACGAGTTGCAATGGTCTTAATTCTTTCCATGATAAAAACCTCTCTAACACAATAATTCGATCCCGGCTTACAAAAACAGCCTGGGAACTCCATGTATCTTGGTTTATGATAGCACGGTTTGGGGCGGCTGTCAAGAATATTTCGGCAGTCAGCGTCAGTCCCACCCGGGGCCGCCGCCTGTGGTGGGCTGACCGGTCAAAATGGTGTGGAGCCCCACTTCCCGGGCTTTTTGCAGCAGGTAGCGATAACGGCACAAAAGGGCCTGACGCTCATAGATCCGCTGTTCGATCAGATCCGGGTCTACCTCCAGATCAAACATCATAGCGTTGCGGCGCAGGCACCACAGGCATTCCTTGATATCCTCCTCCAGATTGGGGCAATAGCGGGCGTGCTCGGCGTCCTTGGGCACCCGCTTGGAAAGCAAATTTTGCAGACGGGCCGTTCCAGGCATTCTATCTTCCTCCTTGTCCCCCTCCGCCCACCAGAGGGCGGAGAGATGGTGTTCTACTTTCAGTGTAATCTGCCCGGCAGCAAAATATGCCGCTAACCCGGGAAGGGAAAAAATTTGCCCCAATCCCCTTTTTTGCCGCCCAATTCCCCATGAAAAAGTTTTTCTCGATTTTTTCAAAATAATGC